>Ga0315910_10000081_pt1 | contig 126983 bp, 106 predicted proteins | sample EdamamesoilMG_FD_204470 | JGI IMG/M metagenome (GOLD analysis project Ga0315910, IMG submission 204470) | Garden soil microbial communities collected in Santa Monica, California, United States - Edamame soil | ecosystem: Environmental > Terrestrial > Soil > Garden | place: USA: California...
CGGACGCGGGGACGATATCAGCCGGTCGGAGCTGTCGCCGGCGCGGCAGCGGCCGCGTCGCCGCCCGTCGCGGCGGCCGGCGGGTTCGCCGCCGCCTCGGCGGCCGCGGCCGCGGCGGCCGCTTCGCGCGCCCCCTCGGCATCGACCGTCACGGTGATGACGAGCTTCACGTCGGCGTGCAGGTGGACCCCCACTTCGTAGGTGCCGACCGTCTTGATCGGCTCCTTGATGCGGAGGTCGCGCTCGGCGACGTCGTGGCCGCGCTCCTTCAGGGCGGCGGCCAGCACGTGCGCGCTGACCGAGCCGAAGAGGTGGCCTTCCGGCGTCGCGCGCATCGTGAGCTCGACCTTGAGCCCCTCGAGCTTGCTCGCCACGCCCTTCAGCGACTCGACGACCTTCGCCTCCTCCACCGCGAACTTCTTCTTCATGGTGGTGAGGCGCGACAGCGCGTCGGGCGTCGCGACGATCGCCTTGCGGCGCGGAACGAGGTGGTTGCGGCCGTAGCCGTCGCGCACCTTGACCTGGTCGCCCTTGCGGCCGAGGCCCTCGATGTTCTCGAGCAGGATCAGTTGCATCGACATCGCTCGACTCCGCCCCTCAACCGACGAACGGCAGCAGGCCGAGGTAGCGCGCCTGCTTCACCGCCGTCTTGAGCTGCCGCTGGAACTTCGCGCTGTTGCCCGACCGCTTGCGCGAGAAGAGCTTCCCCTGCTGCGAGCAGAGGCGCTCGAGCGTGTTGAGGTCCTTGTAGCTGATCTCGAGCGGCGCCCCGGGCAGCGCGTCGTTCTTCTTGAGCTGCGCTTCCTTCTTCGTGAAGCGGCACGGGCCGCGATCGACGAACTTCTTGTAACGGCGCTGGCGCGCACGGGCGAGCGCGATGCGTGACTTCTTCTTCGGCATGGGAATCCTCGCTCCGCTCAACCGTTCGCGCCGTCGCCGGCGCCGTCCATCGATCCGCCGCCCGAGTCGCCGCGCGGGCCGCCGCGTCCGCGACGGCGATCGCCGCCGCCGCCGCCGTCGAAGCTGCCTTCGCCGCGCTGCTCCTCGCCCTCGCGCAGGGCCTCCTCGACCGCGGTGGCGCGCTTGCGCTCCTCGTCCTCGGTCGGGATGCGGTCAAGCGCCAGCAGCAGCATGCGGAGCACGAGCTCGGAGAGCTCGGTCTCGCGCTGGAGCTGCGCGATCGACTTCGGATCGGCCTCGAAGTAGCAGAGGTAGAAGATGCCGTCGCGCTGGCCCTTGATCTCGTAGGCCAGCGACCGCTGCTCCCACTTCACGAAGCGGGAGATCTTCGCCCCGACCTTCTCGAGCAGCGCCTTCAGGTGCTCCTCGAGGTAGTCGTGGCTCTTGCGCGCCTCCTTGTTGAAGACGAGGAACATCGCCTCGTAGGGGCGCGACTGGACTGCGCTGAGCGCCGTCCCACTGCCAGAACCGCTGCCGGAACCGCTCACGAACTCTCCTCCATCGGGTGCCGGCGAACCGGCACGTCTGCCCGTCTTGCTGCGGCTTGGACCCGTCGCCGCGGCTGGGTCAGGCTCGGTGGTGGTCCCCATCGCCGCGCGGCGACGGTGGATTCTCGGGTGCCGGTCGATCGGGCGTCCCGGGGGGAGCGGCCGGCTTGGGCCGCGGGTCCCGGTTCATCCGACTCATCAGGGTCTCGATCGGCGTCGAGTCGAGCCACGCTACCACGCCGTGCACCGCCTCGGCAACGGCACGGTCGAGCAGCGGCCGCTCCTCGTCCGAGGGGCGCTCGAGGACGTAGTCGGCCCCCACCTTGCCGGCCGCGACCGGTCCGATCCCGATCCGCAGCCGCGGGTAGCCGCCGCTCCCGAGGTGCGCCTCGATCGACTTGAGGCCGTTGTGGCCGCCGTCGCTGCCGCCCGACCGCAGCCGCAGCCGCCCCACCGGCAGCGCTAGGTCGTCGCAGATCACCAGCACGTCCGCCGGACCGGCCAGGCGGCCGGGATCGAGGAGGGCGAGCGCCTCGCCCGAGTCGTTCATGTAGGTGAGCGGGCAGGCGAGCACGACCTCGTCGCCGCCCCGCTTGAGCCGGATCGAGAGCGCCGGCCCCTTCCCCTCCTTGAGGCGGACCTTGAGGCGCTCGGCGACCTTGCGCACCACCTCGAAGCCGAGGTTGTGGCGCGTCCCGTCGTACTCGGCGCCCGGATTCCCGAGCCCGACGACCATCCGCATCGGCGGCCCTCAGGGGTGCGTCACGCCGCGGCCGCGCGGCCGCCGCAAAAAACCGCTGGCGCGGCGAACGGCCGCGCCAGCAGCGGAAACTCGCTCGATCGCGGGGCGCGCGCGGCGCGTCCCGCGCAGCTCACTTCTTCTCGGGCTTCTTCTCGGCCTTCTTCTCGCCCTTCTCGCCCGCCGCCGGCGCGCCCTCGGCCGCCGCGTCGTCCTTCTTCGGCGCCTTCGCGATGAGCTCCGGCTCCGCCGGCGCCGCCGCAGCCGCCGCCTCGGCGCCCGGCGCGACCACCGCCTTGACCTCGATCTTCTCGACGATCGAGAGCACCAGCGCGCCCGGATCCTCCGCCGACTCGACGCCCTTCGGCAGGACGACCTCGCGCATGTGGATCGAGCCGTGGAGCTCGAGCGGGCGCACGTCGACCTCGATCGACTCGGGGATCTCGAGCGGGAGGCAGCGCACCTTGATCTGGTCGAGCTGCACCAGCAGGATGCCGCCGCCGATCTCGCCCTTCGACGGTCCCTTCACCTTGATCGAGACCGGGACCTCGATCTTCTCGCTCATGTTGACGCGCTGGAAGTCGACGTGCAGCGGCTCCTGCGTCATCGTGTCCCACGCGATGCCGTGCACGATCGCGGCGGTCGTCGCGCCGTCGAGCTGCAGCATCACGATGCGCGCCTTCTTCTTGCGCAACTCCTCGAGCTCCTTCCACCCGACGTGGATCGCGAGCGACTCGGTCCCCTTGCCGCAGAGGTTCGCGGGGACGCGGCCGTCGCGCCGCAACGCGCGGCTCACGCGGCTCCCGGTCCCCGTGCGGCGATCGGCCTTCAACTCGAACGTCTGCATCGATCTGCTCCCTGCGCGGCGCGAGGCGCCGCTCAAACCTTCTCGAACAGCGCGCTCACCGACTCGCTCTGGTGGATCGCCTTGATCGCCCGCGCCAGCAACGGCGCCACCGAGCGATGCTGGAACCTCTCCGGCAGCGGCTCGTGCACCGGCACCGTGTCGGTGACGACGATGCCGTCGGCGCCGCAATGGGCCAGCTTGTGCACGGCGTCGCCGCAGAATACCGCGTGGGTCGCGCCGACGAACACGCGGCGCGCCCCGTGGTCCTTCACGATTCGGACCGCCTGCACCATCGAGCCGCCGGTCGCGATCATGTCGTCGATGATCAGCGCGTCCTTGCCGGCGACCTCCCCGATGATGTGCTCCCAGTCGACCTTGTCGGCGGCGATGCGCCGCTTGTCGACGATCGCCACCTGCGCGCCGAGCGACTCGGCGTAGGCGCGCGCCCGCTTCAGGCCGCCCATGTCGGGCGCGACGATGACCGGGTCCTTCGGCTCGAGGCCGTTGAAGTACTCGATCAGCACCGGCTTCGCGTAGAGGTGGTCGACCGGGATGTCGAAGAAGCCCTGGATCTGCGCGGCGTGCAGGTCGATCGTCAGCACGCGGTCGGCGCCCGCCGTGCAGATCATGTTCGCGACGAGCTTCGCCGAGATCGGCACGCGGCCCTCGTCCTTGCGGTCCTTGCGCGCGTAGCCGAAGTAAGGGATCACCGCCGTCATGCGGCCGGCGCTCGCCCGCTTGCAGGTGTCGAGCAGCAGCAGCAGCTCGACGAGGTGGTCGTTCACCGGCGGGCTCGTCGGCTGGATGATGAAGACGTCCGAGCCGCGCAGGTCCTCGTAGATCTTCACGTCGATCTCGCCGTCGGGGAACCGGCCGACGGTGAGGCGGCAGAGGTCGAGCCCGAGCGCCTCGGCGATCGCGCGCGCGAGTTGCGGATGGGCGTTGCCCGACAGCACGGCGATCTTGTCGCGAGTCACCGATCCCCTCCCTGCTGCGGCTCGCGCGCGGGATTCGCGGCGCGCTCCTGCTTCGGACGGACCACGCGCGCGGGCACCCCGACCACCGTCGCACCGGCCGGCACGTGCTGCCCGCGCGTGACGACCGCGCCCGCGCCGGTGATCGCGCCGTCGCCGAGCGTGACCGGCGCGATCAGCACCGTGCCGCTCCCGAGGAACGCCTTGGCGCCGACCGTCGTCGGATGCTTCGCCTTGCCGTCGTAGTTCGCGGTGATGGTGCCGGCGCCGACGTTGCTGCCGGCGCCGATCGTCGCGTCGCCGAGGTAGGTGAGGTGCTTCGCCTTCACGTGCGCGCCGAGCCGGCTCGCCTTCACCTCGACGAAGTTCCCGACCTCGGCGCCTTCGTCGAGCGTCGCGCCAGCGCGCAGGTGGGAGAACGGCCCGACCTCGCAGCCGGCGCCGATCGCGACGCCGGCGCGGATGACGGTGAAGGGGAGGATCCGCGTCCGCGGGCCGATCGTCACGTCGTGGTCGATGAACGCGGTCGCCGGATCCTCGATCTCGACGCCCGCCGCCTGGTGGCGCGCGAGGATCCGCCGCCGCATCCGCTGCCGGCAGTCGAGCAGGTCGGTCGCGGTGTTGAAGCCCAGCGCCTCCTCGGAGTCGGGCAGCAACTGGAGCTCGACGCGCTCGCCCTGCTGGCGCAGCACGCGGTAGGCGTCGGTCAGGTAGTACTCGCGCTGCGAGTTCTCGTTCTTCACCTCGCGCAGCGCCGCGAAGAGCGCGCGCGCGCGGAAGAGCGCGAGGCCGCAGTGGACCTCGCGGATCTGGCGGATCGCGGCGTCGGCGTCCTTCTCCTCGACCACGCGGTCGAAGCTGCCGTCGTGGCCGCGGACGATGCGGCCATATCCGGTCGGATCGTCGAGGCGCGCAGGGGCCATCGTGCAGGCCGCGCCGCGCGTGCGATGCGCCTCGTGCAGCGCCGCGAGCGTCGTCGCTCGCACCAGCGGGCTGTCGCCGAAGAGGACCAGCACGTCGCCGTCGAACCCGTCGAGCGCCGCCGCCGTCGCGAGGACCGCGTGTCCGGTGCCGAGCGCCTCGCCCTGGTCGACCACCACCGCGGCGGGGAAACGCTTCGCGACGTAGGCGGCGACCAGCTCCTTCCGCCAGCACGCGACGACGACCGTGCGCGCCGGCTGCAGCGTCGCCGCCGCCTCGAGCACGAAGCCGAGCGCCGGCGTCCCGCACAGCGGCGCCAGCACCTTCGGCAGGTCGCTGCCGAGCCGCTTGCCCTGCCCGCCCGCCAGCACGACCACGGCGAGCGGACGCGCGGCGCCCTTCGCGGGGTTCTCGCCGGTGGGTGTCGCAGTCGCAGCGATGGCCGAGCTCCGCGGACGTGGCGCGCCACTGCGCGCTGCTGCCGGAAAATGGGCGAAACCTCTTAACCGCCCCGCCCGATGCGGTCAATTCCGGCGCAGGGGTCTCCCGGAGGAGCCGCCGCCCGATCGGACCGTCGCCCTCGGCGCGGCGCGGGATGGTTCCCCGACCAGGATTCGAACCTGGACTGAGGGATTCAAAGTCCCTTGTGCTACCGATTGCACCATCGGGGAGTCGCTGCGGTCGAGCGTCGCATCATGGCGGCGCCGCCGGATCGCGACAAACCCGCGCCCGGCCGCGCGCCTACGCGAGCTGGCGGCGGAGCAGGTCGAGCGCGGCGAGGACGGCGAACTGCCGGATCGACTCGCGGTCGCCCGGGAACTGCCGGCGCAGGTGGTGCGTCCCGCCCGGTCCCGCGACCGCGTAGTGGACGAGCCCCACCGGCCGCTCCGCCGTCCCGCCGTCGGGACCCGCGATGCCGGTGGTCGCGACGCCCCAGGTCGCGCCGGCGCGCGCGCGCACTCCTTCGGCCATCGCGCACGCGACCGCCGGACTCACGACCCCTTCGCGCTCGATCAGGTCGGCCGCGACGCCGAGCGTCCGCGACTTCGCCGCCGCCGCGTACGTGACGCACCCTTCGCCGAAGACCTCCGAGCTGCCCGCGACGTCGGTCAGCGCCGCCGCGATCAACCCGCCGGTGCACGACTCCGCGACCGCGACGGTCTCGCCACGCGCGCGCAGCCGCGCGACGACGTGCTGCGCCAGCGTCGTCTCCCCTTCCGCGAAGACGTGGTCGCCGAGCGCCGTGCGCATCCCCGCGAGGCACGCGTCGAGGCGCGCGCGACCGGCCGCGTCGTCGCGGTCGGTGGCGCAGAAGGTGACGACGCCGAAGCGGACCGTGTCGGAGACGCGCGGCGGATCGGGCGACTCCATCCAGCGCGCGACGCGCTCGCCCGCGACCGACTCGGGGAGGCCGACGACCTGCAGCAGCCGCTCGATCCATGGCGCCGCCGCGATCCGCGCGCGGATCCACGGCACCACCGCGCCGTCGACCATCGGCCGCAGCTCGCCTGGAACGCCCGGCAACGCGAAGAGCTGCGCGCGGCCGATCGCCAGCGCGATGCCGGGCGCCGAGCCGCGGGGATTGGCGAGGGCGCGCGCGCCCTTCGGCAGCAGCGCTTGGCGCGCGTTGCTGGCCGACGGCGTGCGCCCGAGCTTCCCGAACCACGCGGCGAGGAGCGCCTCCGCCTCGCGATCGACTTCCAGCGCGACGCCCGCCGCCGCCGCGATCGCGTCGCGCGTCCGGTCGTCGGGCGTCGGCCCGAGCCCGCCGCCGACGATCAGCAGCTCGACCCGCTGCGACAGCTCGCGCACCGCCTGCTCGATCGCCGCGGCGCCGTCGCCGACGACGCGCACCTCCGCCACCTCGATCCCGAGCGGCGCGAGGCGCCGCGCGATCCACGCCGAGTTCGCGTCGACGATCGCCCCGCGCACGAGCTCCTCGCCCGTCGCCAGCAGCGCCGCGCGACGCAACGGCTCGCCCACGCCCGCCTCCGCTTCCGTCAGACGCTGAACCGGATGTTCAGGATGTCGCCGTCCTGCACGACGTACTCCTTGCCCTGCAGCTGCTCCTTCGACAGCGACTTGAGCTCGCGCTCGTTCGTCGCCGGCGCAAGCTGCGCGTAGGGGATCACCTCGGCGCGGATGAAGCCGCGCGCAAGGTCGCTGTGGATCTTGCCCGCCGCCGCGACGGCCGAGCTGCCGCGCGGGATCGGCCACGCCCGCACCTCGTCGGGCCCCATCGTGAAGAACGACATGAGGTCGAGCGCCTCGTAGGCGAGCCGCGTCAGCAGCGCGGCCGCCGGTTCGGAGAGCTTGTACTCGGCGAGGAACGCGGCGCGGTCGGCGCCGTCGAGCGCCGCGATCTCCTTCTCGATCGGCACCGCCAGCACCGCGCAGCCGGGCGCGGCCGCGCGCAGCTTCGCGACGGCCGCCGCGTCCGACAGCGTCGACTCGCCGACGTTGAAGACCGTGACGACGGGCCGGTCGAGGAAGAGCTTCAGCTCGTGCAGCAGCCGGCGCGCGTCGCTGTCGACGAGCTCGCGCGGGCTCTTCCCCGCCTCGACGTGCGCGGAGATCCGCTTCAGGTGCTCCACCTCGCGCGCCATCGCGGCGCGGTCGCCCGCCCCTTTCTTCAGCTTCTCCTCGGTCTTCGAGGTCCGCTTCTCCAGCGCCTCGAGGTCGAGCAGCAGCAGGTCGTCCAGCAGCGCCTGGCGCTGGGCGACCGGGTCGGCGAGCTCCTTGCCGAGCGCCATCCCCGCCTCCTCGAACGCGCCGACCACCAGCAGGAAGGCGTCGGGCTCGCGCAGTCCGGCGACGCGCTCGGCGCGGCCGGTCACGTCGGAGCGCGGCACCGCCGGCTCGTCCTCGACCTCGAAGCGGGCGCGCGTGAACTTGCGGGGGTTCCAGAGCGTGCGCAGGTGGTCGAGCCGCGGGTCGAGCACGTCGACGGTCGCGAGGTGCTTGCCGCCGGGCGCGTGGGCCGCGACCTCCTGCCCGGTGAGCACCGTGAAGAGGCCGGTCTTGCCGACGCCCGAGTATCCGAGGATCCCGACCTTCATGGAGCCGTGCCTTCCTTGTTCTCGTCCTTCGCGGGTTCCGTCGCCGCGTCCTTCGCCGGCGGACGCGCCGCCTCGTCGCGCTGCCGCTGCTCGCGCCGCCGGGCCGCCAGCTTCGCCATCCAGAGCCCGATCTCGAAGAGCACCAGCATGGGCCCCGCGACCAGGCACTGCGACACCGCGTCGGGCGGCGTGATGATCGCCGCGACGACGAAGATCGCCAGGATGCAGAGGCGCCGCTTGCCCTTGTAGAAGCCCGGCCCGACCAGCCCGGTGCTGGCCAGCACCGTCATCACCAGCGGGATCTGGAACGTCAGCCCCATCACCAGCAGCAGCAGGAAGAGCAGCCCCAGGTAGGAGCTGATCGTCACCATCGGCTGCACGTAGTCGAGGTCGCCGTAGCTGATCAGGAACTGGACCGAGAGCTTCGCCAGCACCGCGAAGCCGAACGCCAGCCCGAGGAAGAAGAGCAGGAACGAGACCGGCAGCATCCGCACGACGGCCTTCTTCTCGTTCGCGTAGAGGCCGGCCGCGACGAACTGCCAGAGCTGGTGGAGCAGCACCGGCCCCGCGACCACCAGCGCGGTCAGCAGGCAGACCAGCATGTAGGACGTGAAGGTCTCGAACGCCCCCATCGCGCTCAGCGGCGGCAGGTGCGGCGCCGCGAGCTTCCCGTCGCGCTCCATCAGCGGCCGCAGCCGCTCGACGTCGGGATCGGCGAGCACGCCCTTCGTCTTCAGCAGCTCGACGAGCTGGTCGAGCGCCGGCGCGAGGCCGGGGTCGGCCTTCCGCTTGTCCGCCCACTTCGTCGCGAGATCGACGTTGATCTCGGCGCGCGCCCGCTCGAACGGCTGCGAGAAGAACGCGACGAGCTGGTCCTGAAACGCGAACGCGGCGGCGAAAGCCACCGCGAACGCGAGGATCCCCACCATCAGCCTCCGGCGCAGCTCCTCGAGGTGCTCGCCGAAGGTCATCCGGACGTCGTCAGGCCTCCGGGTCACTCGTACTTGAGGAACTCGAGGATCTCACGGACCGGCAGGATCTGGACGCGGTAGAGCTGCGCGAGCTGCATGTCGCCCGTCTCGGCGCCGCCGTCGCCGCCCCCCTCGCTCTCGCCCTCGGCCGCCGCCGTGACGGTCTCGGCCTCGCCGAGCACGAGGAAGTCGGTCGTCGGGCCGACCTTGTCGGAGACCTTCGCGCCGAGCGCGCGCAGCCGGTCGGCGACCATCGCCCGCGAGTAGCCGCTGGGGAAGCGGCCGGTCAGGACGAACTCGCGCGGCATCTCCGGGTCGTAGTTCGGCGCCGAGATCTTGTCGCCGCGGGAGATCGGGTCGAGCCGGTCCTTGACGTCGACGACCGTGCACTCGGCCATGTTGTCCTGGACCGACGAGACCTCGACCATCCCCTTCTCGCGCATCGCGCCGTTCTTGCCGTACGTGAAGACCTTGAAGCGCGTGCCGCGGCGGAGCAGCTGCTTGCTGCCGAGGTCGATGTAGCAGGTGTCGGCCGTGCTGACCGCCACCACCGACCCGTCCGGCTCGTCCGGCAGGCGGATCGTCTCGACGCGCTTCGCCAGCTCGGCGATGCGGCCGTCACGCTTCTTCACCTCGTCCTGGATCGCCAGCAGCTTCGCCTCGAGCTCCTCCTTCTCGCCGCGCGCCTTCGCGTCGGCGGCGGTGAGGCGGCCGTTCAGCTCCTCGATGCGCGACTTGTCGGCCTGCTCCTGCGCGGAGTTGCGGTCGCGCTCGTCCTGCAGCTCCTTCGAGATCTTCGCCTTGTCCTCGTCCTTCGCCGTCGTGACCTCGCGCAGGCTGCGCTCCGTCGCGGCGCGCGAAGCCTCGGCCGCAGTGTGCTGCTGCTTCGCCTCGGCGATCTCCTTGGTCAGGTCGGTGACCTTCGCCTCGTAGGCGTCGATCACGCGCGCCAGCGTCGACGCGTCCTTGCCGAGCCACGCCGACTGCGCTTCCTGGAGCGCCGTGATGCGGCCCTTCACCTCGTCGGGCCGCGACTCGGAGGACTTGTCGTCCTCGTTGCGGAAGCCGACGACCTCGGAGAGGCGCGCGACCTTGTTCGCCGCGGCCGTGTACTTGTCGTCGCTGGCCTTCTTCGCGGCCTCGGTGTCGCTGAGCTTGCGCTCGACGTCGGTCTTGTCCGACGCGAAGACGTACGCGGCGCTGCCCGCGATCAGCAGCAGGACCACCAGCACGATGACCCACATCAGGCCAACCGTCGCGGCCCCGCGGATTCGGCGGTTCATTCAGTAGCTCCAGGCTTTGCCAGACCGGCTTCTCGAGGAACGGCGAGCGGCCTCTAGGAGGCGGACCGCACCGCGGCAACGTCACGCGGCAGCGACGGCTTCCTCCCGGAGCTCGCGGACCACTTCGCGGCGCCCGCCCACACCACCCAAACCATTGCTGCAACGTAGGATCGGGCGACCGTCGCGAAGGGGCGGGATTAAAGGTCGCCCCCGAAGGGGTGTCAAGCAGGGAGACGCGCGCGTGGCCGACGGGGGCGGTACGGGGCGGGAGGGCGCGCGGCCGCGGCCGGTCGTCCTCGGCCTGCTCGGCGGGATCGCCAGCGGCAAGAGCGAGGCGGCGCGGCACCTCGCTCAGCGCGGCGCCGCCCACCTCGACGCCGACGCGCTGGCGCGAGCGGCGCTCGACGCCGCCGACGTGCGCCGCGCCCTGCTCGCCCGGCACGGCCGCGCCATCGCCGCCGCGGCTTCGACCGACGATCCGCCGGCGCTCGACCGCGCCGCGCTCGCCCGCCAGGTCTTCGGTCGGCCCGACGAGGTCGCCCATCTCGAGTCGCTCGTCCACCCGCGCGTCCGCGCCGAGCTCGAGCGGCGCCTCGCCGCCCATCTCGCCGCGCGCGACGTGCCCGCCGTCGTCCTCGACGTGCCGCTCCTCCTCGAATCGAGCCCGCTCGCGACGGCGTGCGACCTCCTCCTCTTCGTCGATACGCCCGAGGAGCTCCGGCTGGCCCGCGCCGCCACGCTGCGCGGCTGGAGCAGCGAGGAGTTGGGACGCCGAGAGGCGCACCAGCTCCCGCTCGCTCAGAAGCGGGCGCGCGCCGACGTCGCCTTCGCCAACCGCGGCAGCCCTGCCGAGCTGGCGGCGACGATCGACCGCTGGCTGGCCGGAGCTGGCGGCTTCGACGGCCTCCCGCGGAAAGCCGCTCGCGGATAGCGGTTTCCCGCATGCGGCCCCGAAGGAAGCCTGCGCGGGCGCCCGAAAACTGTGACGAGGCCGCCGTCGCGCCGGGGAAGGCCACGGCTATCGTCCGACCCCGTCGAACGCCTCCTCTTCGCGATCGCGCGAACCCGTCAGGAGAACGTCGCATGAAGCTCTCGCGCAACTGGTCCATCGGCGCGCTCCTCGTCGGCGCGTGCCTCGCCGTGATGCCGGAGTCGTTCGGCTTCGGCTGAGGCCCTGGCGGCTGCGGCGGCTCCGGTGGAGGCGCGAGGGGTGGTGGTGGCCAGGTCGGCGGCTCGAGCGGCACGGGCGGCACTTCGACCGGCGGCGGCATGCGCGGCGGCGGCGGGCTCGGCCGGAAGCGGCCGACCACGGGTGGTGGCGACGGCGGCGGGACCGCGGCCGACCTCTTCACGCCCGGCCAGGACGGCAACTTCAACTGGAACAGCACGACGCCGATCGGCAGCAAGCCGATCCTGCTCTACGTCTTCAACGGCCACATCTGGGAAGGCAGCGCCTTCGACTACTCGAAGTCGCTCGAGCTCGGCCTCTTCAAGGACAAGGAGATCGTGAAGGAAGCGCGCGACTTCACGTGCGAGAAGATCTGCCTCTCCGACCACGAGTTCCTGCGCAAGGTGAAGGGGCGCGAGCCGGTCTCCGACTTCCTGGTGCGCACGATGGAGAAGGCGGAGAAGCGCAAGGTGTCGCTGCTCTTCCTCGACTCCGCCGGCTTCCCGATCGCGACCTTCACCGATCCGAAGGCGATCAAGGAAGGTTCGCCCGCGCTGCTGAAGGCGATGCGCGCCGCGAAGGAGGAGAACCTGAAGCGCCTCGCGGCCGCGGCGGCGAAGCCGGCCGAGCCGAAGGCGGACGACGCGAAGCCGGAAGCGCCGAAAGCCGGCGGCTGACGCGCCACAGCGCGTTCAGGTCCGCCGCGGCGCGTTCGTTCAGCCGCCCTTCTTGCCGGCCTCTCCGGCTGGCAGCTTCGCCAGCGCCTCCTGCGCCGTGACGTCGGGGCCGAGCCCTTTCGCGCCGCGCACGAGGGCGGTCAAGCGACGCCGCGCTTCGGCGATTTCTCCGCGGCGCGCCAGTTCGACCGCGTCCTCGACCAACCCTTCCGCCTCCTCGACCAGCGCCTTGCGCAATTCCTCGGCGAAGTCGGCCATCCGCGGCGTCCCGAGCGGCCGCGCCACGCGCGATTCGGGCGGCGCCTTCCGTTCCGCCGCGACCAGCTTCCCGAGCTCGCCATGCACCCACGCGTGGCCGCGCTTGGAACGCTCGTCGACCAGGCCGCGCAGCTTGGCCATCAGCTCCTGGTAGTCGCGATACGGCAGCCACGCGCCCTTCCGCTCCTTCGTCGCGAAGGCGAGCTCCTCGCGCAACCGGTCGAGCGTCACCTCGTGCCCTTCGGCCCGCGTCAGCTCGACGGCGTCGGCGCCGATGAAGAGGTGGACCGGATTCCAGAACTCGCGCTGGAGGTAGTCGGCGCGCACCTTCGCGAACGCCGCGCGATGGTCGTCGCAGAGGCAGTCGAAGAGACCGCACCACTTCACCTCGCGCCCGTCGACGCTCCGCGGCTTCGACGCGTGCTTGTCGCCGTCGAACGCCGCGAGGAGCACCACCTCGTGGGTCAGCGACGCGAAGTCGTCGAGGGCGTAGACCGTCTTCGAGACGGTCTTGAAGCCGACGCTCTGGTCGTCGGAATAGACGGCCAGCAGCGGCACGTTGCGCCGCGCCGCCTCCTCGAGCGCGACGGCCCAATTGCCGGTCCAGCGCGCCTCGCTCTTCTTCTTCGCGGCCGGGACCTCGAACTCGAGCCGCGCGCGCGAGCGCCGCGTCTGGTCGCCGATCTCGTCGACCGCCTGCGCCCCCGACTGCGCCGCGACGACGAGCGGAGCCGCGACGACGAGCGGAGCCGCGACGACGAGCGGAGCGCAGAGCAGCGCCGCCGCGACCAGCTCCGCGCCCACGCCGATGCGCCCCATGGCTCGCCTCGTCCGCGGCGCCCCCGCGCTTCGATCTGCGCCGCGCCACGACACTAGCCCCTCGGCGTCACTGCCGCCGCGCCCCCTCCTTCTTCAGCGCCGCGGCGGCGCGGCGCGCCTCGGCTTCCGCCGCCTCGGCGCGCACCTTCGCGACCTCGGCGCGCAGCGCGTCCACGCTCGGCAGCGTCATGCCGTCGTTGCCGCCCGGAAGGGCGCCCTCCTTCGGCGCCGCTGCCTCCCCTTCGTGCGAGCCCGCGCCGCCGCGACTGCCCGGCGCTCCGCTCTCCGCCTTGCGACCCGAAGGACCGGGCTTGAGCGGGCCGCGCGCGCCGCCGCCCTTCGGCGTCGCGAGCGCCTCCGCCGCCTCCGCCCACGTGCGATCGAGCGCCTCGAGGTCGCGCAGCCGCTCCGCCACCGCCGCCGACGGCGCCAGCAGCTCGCGCTCGTCCGGCTCCGCAGCCAGCAGCTCCAGCAGCGCCGCGCGCGCCTCGAGGAACTCGTCGCGCGCCACGGCGATTTGCGCGCGCGCGTCGGCGATCGCGGCGCTCTTCGGGCGGCCCGCCCGCATCGTCGGCAGCGGGCGGCGCACCGCGCGGATGAAGCGGGCGCGCGCGAAATCGAAGGTCGCGGCGCGAGCCACCGCCGAGTCGCGATCGCGCCGCAGCGTCGCGAAGTCGCGCGTCGCGTCGGTGAGCTCGCCCGCGTCGGCCCGCGCGATCGCGATGTCGAGCGCGACGCGGCCGTCCAAGCGCGCAGCGTCGCCGCCGTCGCCCGACGCCGCGACGACGGGCGACAGCGCCAGCACCAGCGCGATCACGGCGCGCGGCGTCACGGCTCCCTCCCGCCGAACCGATGGGAGAGGAGCGCGCAGAGGAACGCCGCGAGCGCGCAGCCGGTCACGGGACCGAACGGCGGCGCGCCCCGCGGTGGCGGCGACGCATCCGCGGGCGGCGACGCCAGCGCCGCGACGCGCTCCGGCTGCGCGGTCGTGGTCTCGCTCACCGCGCTGGGTGCATCGCCGTCGTCGATGGCGGTCGGCTCCGCCGTGCCCACCGCCTCGGCGACGAACGTGATCCCCGCCGCGCGCGCGCGCTGCGCCAGCGGGTCGAGCGCCTCTCCGTCCCACTCGCCGTCGGTCAGGAGCCAGAGCTCGCCGCCGCCCTCCGCTTCCAGTCGGTCGAGCGCGGTCGCGACGCCGCCGTGCGCCGCGCTGCCGGGCCGCGCCACGCGCCGCGGATCGAGCTCGGCCAGCAGCGCCAGGAGCGCGTCGCCGTCAGCCGTCGGCGGCGCCACCGTCCACGCGCTGCCGGCGAAAGCGACGAGGCCGAAGCGCCGTCCCGCCTCGCCGCGGACGCGCGCCGCGATCCGCGCGCACGCGGCGCCGAAGCGGTCGGGCGCGACGTCGCGCGCCAGCATGCTGCGCGACGCGTCGAGGACGACGACGCAGGGCAGCGGCCGTTCGTGCGGCGTCGCCGCCGGCTGCAATCGCGGGCCCGACAGCGCGAGGAGCAGCAGCGCGATCGAGAGCGCCTCGCACCACGCCCGCCGATCGCGCGCGCGCCACGCGGCGAGGGCGACGACGGCGGCCGCCGCCGCGGCCCAGACGGGCAGCGCGAAACTCACGGGAAGCTCCGGAGCGCGACGCGTTCGCCGGCCGCCAACACCAGGAGGAGCATCGCGACCGCGAGCGTGACGCCGGTCGCCAGCGGCTGCAGCGCGATCCCCTCGCGCTTCACCGTCGGCGACCGCTCGAGCGCGTCGATCGTGCGCCACGCCGCCGCCAGCGCCGCCTCGTCGCTGGCGGTGAACGCGGCGCCGCCGGTCCGCGCTCCGATCCGGTCGAGCAGCTCGCGGTCGCCCGGCGGCCGGCCGCTGCCGAATTCCTCCCCGCCGCCGATCGCGATGACGTAGACGCGCACCCCTTCCGCGCGGCAAAGCTCGGCCGCCTCCATCGGCTCGATCGAGCCGGCGTTGTTCGCGCCGTCCGTGACCAGCACCAGCACGCGCGAACGCCCTTCCGCCGCGGCGAGGCGCACGGCGCCGTCGGCCAGCGCGACGCCGATCGCCGTGTAGTCCTCCTCGCCCTCGGCCGTCGTCGTCGCCGACAGCTGTTCCGCGAAGAGCTCGTGGTCCCATGTCGTCGGGCAGCGCAGCCGCGGGAACTTCGCGAACGCCGTCAGCGCGAAACGGTCGTCGGGCCGCCCCTCGACGAAGCGGCGGATCGCCGCGCGCGCGGCGTCGAAGCGGCGGCTCGCGAACGAGCCGGGCAGCACGGCCGTCATCGAAGACGAGACGTCGAGCGCGACCAGGACGTCGACGCCGCGCCGCCGCTCTTCGCTGGCGCGCCGCTCGACCGCCGGATCGGCGAGCGCCAGCGCGAAGAGCGCCAGCACGCCGAGTCGCAGCAGCGGCCAGGCGCGCGCGAGGCGGTCGCGGCCGCTGCGCGGCAGGCCGGCAAGCCACGCCGCGTCGGCGAACGCCACGCCCGCGCGCGGCGCGCGCCGCCGTCGCGCCCACTCGAACAGGGCGACCCCGGCGAGCGCGCCGCAAAGGAGCCAGGGATCGGCCACCAACGCCGCGCTCACGGCGGGAGCTCCGGCAGCAGCGCCGCGACCCGCGCGCCGATCGCGGGATCGAGCGCGCGCGCGCCGTCCGCCGAGAAGCGCGCGGCGTCGAGCTCGACCAGCAGCAGGCGCCACGCCTCGCGCGGCGTCGCCGCGTCGAGCGCCAGCAGCTCGTCGCGCACCCACGCGAACGCGGTGGCGGGCGACCGCTCCGCCAGCTCGGCGCGCAGCCAGTCGTGGAGCTCGAAGGCGAAGCGACGTCTCGCCGCGAGCGAATCGGGCAGCGGCCGCGACAGGAGCGCACGGTCGCGTCGCGGCGCCGCGCTGCGCGCCGTCGCCGCGATCCGGCGGCGCGCGGCCGCCCACGTCGCGAGCGTGGCCCCCAAGAGCAGCAGCAACGCGCCGACGCCCCACCACGCGACGTGCGGAGAAGTCGGCGCGTCGCCAGCAGGCGCGGCGTGCTCTTCCGCGTGCCACCAGCGTTCGAACGGCGGCGGCGGCGCGTCCTCGGGCCACGGCGGCGCGACCACCAGCGAGAGCGCCGTGCTGTCGAGCGGCTGCTCGCCCCCCTCCTCCGCTCGCAACGCCAGCGTGAAGGGGCCGACGTCGAAGCGGCCCGGCCCGCACGCGCGCACCACCAAGGTCAATCGCGCCTCGCGCGACGCCTCGGTCGCCGCGACCACGCGCCGGTCGACGACCACCAGCGCGGGATCGAGCGCGAAACGGCCGGCGAGGCGCAGCTCGCTGCCGGCCGGCGCCGGCGTCGCGAGATCGAGCTCGAGCGTCCGCCCGAGCGGGACGCTGTCGCGCGGCCCGCGCAGCTCCGCCCGCAGCGGCGCCGCGACCTCGCGCTCCTCCTGCGGCGACGCGCGGCGCGTCACGTCGCGGCTCCCCGCACGTGGCGCTGCGCGCGGCGGCGCGCCCACTCGAGCAGCGGCGCGACCAGATCGCCGTCGGCATCGAGCTCGAGCCACTCGGCGCCGACCCGCGTCGCGCGCGCGCGGGCGTCCGCTCGCGCCGCCTCCATCCGCGCCAGCAGCGCCGCGCGCACCGGCGGCGAGCCGAGATCGACGACGTGGCGCGCGCCGCCTTCCGGATCGTCGAAGCGCCACCGCCCACGCTCCGGCAGCCGCGCGAGCAGCCCCGCCCGCAGCGCGAGGAAGACGACGTCGTGCCGGCGCGCCGCCTGCGCCACGATCGCGTCGTCCGGGAGCGCGTGGCCGTCGGTCACGATGAGGAGCAGCGCCGGCCGGTGGCGGACGCGCAGCAGCGCGGCGAGCGTCGCGCCGAGGTCGGTCGCGTCGCTGCCGCCGCTCCACGCCAGCCACTCCGTCGCGAGCGCGAGCAGCGCCTGGGCGCCGTGGCGCGGCGGGACCAGCCGGTCGGCGCCGCCGCTCCAGAAGAGCGCGCCGATCCGGTCGCCCGCGTCTGCCGCCGAGAGGCCGACCAGCAGCAGGAGCTCCGCCGCCGCTTCGCGCCACGGCCGCGCGCCCGGCGCGACGCGCGTGCTGCGCGAGCCGTCGAGCAGGAAGAGGAGCGTCTGCTCGCGCTCCTCGTCGAACCGCTTCACCTGCGGCCGCGCGGTGCGCGCCGTGACGTTCCAGTCGATCGTGCGCGCGTCGTCGCCGACGACGTACTCGCGCACCTCCGCGAACTCGACGCCCGGCCCGCGCACCGCGCTCGGCCACGCACCGCCGAGTCCGGCGCGCACCGCGCGGCGCGCGCGGACTTCCAGCGCCCGCACCGCGGCCAGCACCCGAGGATCGGGGAGCGCGGCGTCCATGGCGAAGCTCAGGGCGCCGGCACGCTGCGCAGCAGGTCGGCCAGCAGCGCGTCGGCGGTGCGGCCCGCCGCCTCGGCCTCGAAGCTCAGGAGCAGGCGGTGGCGCAGCACGTCGGGCGCCAGCTCCTTCACGTCGCCCGGCTCGACGAAGGGCCGGCCGTTCAGAAGCGCGTGCGCCTTCGCGGCGACCAGCAGCGCCAGCGCGGCGCGCGGCGAGGCGCCGAGGCGCAGCTCCTTGCGCGCCGGATCGCGCGTCGCGGCGACGATCCGCAGCACGTAGTCGAGCAGCGCCGGCTCGGCGTGGACCTTGTCGATCAGCGCACGCGCGGCCAGCAGCTCGGCGCGCGTGGCCACCGCCTTCAACGGACGCGGCGGCGCGCCGCGGCCGTGGCGGCGGAGGATCTCCTCCTCCTCGGCGCGCGCCGGATAGGCGATGCGCACCTTGAAGAGGAAGCGGTCGAGCTCCGCCTCGGGCAGCGGGTAGGTGCCCTCGTGCTCGATCGGGTTCTGCGTCGCGAAGACGAGGAAGGGCGTCGGCAGCGGCAGCGACTGCTCGCCGATCGTCACCTGCCGCTCCTGCATCGCCTCGAGCAGCGCGCTCTGCACCTTCGGCGGCGCGCGGTTGATCTCGTCGGCCAGCACGATCTCGGCGAAGAGCGGCCCGTGGCGCACGGTGAAGTCGCCGCTGCCGGGCCGGAAGACCTGCGTGCCGACGACGTCGGCCGGCAGCAGGTCGGGCGTGAACTGGATCCGCTTGAACGAGAGACCGGTCGCCTTCGCCAGCGCCGTGACGGCGAGGCTCTTGCCGAGGCCCGGCACGCCCTCGACCAACGCGTGGCCGTCGGCCAGCAGCGCGACCAGCAGCCGGCGCACCAGCGCCCGCTGGCCGACCAGCACCGCCCCCACCTCGGCCTCGATCCGCGCGAGCCCTGCGCCCGCCTGCTCGAACGCTCGTGTCACTTCGCCGTCGGGCTGCACCGATCGCTCCGCTGCGCCGCGCTCCGTCGCCGCCGAGCCGCCCGGCTCAACGATCGCCGCCGCCCGCCTGCACCTGGAGCACCTCGCGCCAACGATCGGCCAGCGCCCGGATCTCCTCCGGCGTCGCGACCATCGAGAGCGTCCCGAGCGAACGACCGTAGACGGCCTCCAGCTGTTCGAGCGCGCTGCGGCGCACGAACCAGCGCGAATCCTCGATCGCGGCGACGAAGAGAGGATGGAACGCGCCGTCGCGCACCTGGTTCCCCTCCGGCACCAGCGCGCCGCCCTCCTTCAACGCGGAGAGGAAGTGGTCGACGTGGCTGGAACCGGGCGAGGCCTCGTGGATGGAACGAAAGCGCCACGTCTCGGTTCCCGGGTCCTTGCAGAAGAGGTAGGTCAGCAGGGTGAGCGCCCGGCGGTGGAGCTTCTCGTCCTCGAGATCGGCCAGGAGCGTCGGCACCGAGTCCATCTCGCCGAGGTCGGCGAGCCCGTAGGCCGCCTCGCGCGCCACCGAGCCGGTCGACTCCGCCATCAGCTGGCGCAGCCGGCCGACCGCGATCGCGCGCGGCATCCCCTTCAACGCCGCCAGCGCGAGCCGGCCGAGCGCCTCGCCCGGACCGCTCTCGCGCACCAGCGCCGCGATGGCCGCCGCGGCCCCTTCGTCGGCGCGCCGCGCGAGCCCCTCGAGCGCCGCCGCCGCCAGCGACGGATCGCTGCCGCGCGTCGTCGCGATCAGGCACTGCAGCGCGTCGTCGCGCTTCGACCAGCCGAGGAGGCGCAGCGCCTCGGCGCGCACGGTGATCGGCGCCTGCTCCGCCTGCTGCAGCAGCAGCGCCATGCCCGCCTCGCCGCCGCCCTTCGCCAGCAGCGCGAGCGCCTTCGTCCGCACCCGCTCCTCGCCGTCGTTCGCGGCGAGGCTCAGCAGCGACGGCTCCGGCACGGCCAGCGCGCCGCGCTCGGCGAGCGACAGCGCGGCGAGCCGCACCAGCGGGCGCGCGTCGGCGACGGCGCGCTCGCCGCGGTCCATCTTCACGATCGCGTGGCCGAGCGCGTCGACGGCCGAGAGGCCGCGCGGCGTGAGCGCCTCGACGATCCGGTCGAAGGCGTCGTCGCGCTTCGTCGCGATCAGCAGCTCGAGCATCTGCTGCGTCCGCGGATCGCCCCACGGCAGCTTGGTCAGTTGCGCCGCGAGCGCGTCGATCTGCGTCGCGCGCACGCACGCGCCGAGGTCGTCGAGGCGCGCCAGCACGTCGAACGCCTGACGCGCGGCGCCGGCGTCGGCCGACGCGAACTGCGCCAGCGCGAGGTCGACGAGCCGCGACCGCTGCGCCGCGACCTCGGGGTGCGTCGTGAACCACGCCTGCTCCTCGGCGAAGCGGCGCGGGTAGGTCTCGTCGAAGGCCAGCAGCAACTGCCACCACGACGCGCCGACGGCCTTGGTCAGCGCCGCCTCGATCGTCGCGGCGCGGCGGTCGTCGGCGCGCAGCGCGATCGCCCGCTCGCGGCCGCGCGTCGTCACGCGCACGACGAGGTCGCCCGCCTGCGCCGGCGCGAGCTGGCGCGGCAGCTCGCCGCCGAAGAGCCCCTGGCGCTCGAGGTCGAGCAGCAACTCGCGCATCGGCTCGAGGCTGATCGCGAGCGCGCCCGGCCGCGAGCCCGAGGCGACCAGCCCGCGATGGCGCTCGCCGCAGAGCGCGAGGTCGACCTGCGCCTCGCCTTTCGCGTCGGCGCGCGTCGCCATCACCAGCGCTTCCTCCTGGTCCTGGTCGAGGACGAAGCCCTGCAGCTCGCGTTTGCCGGAGTAGCGCGCATCGGGGTTCTTCGCGAACCAGTCGCGCCACGCGGGGATGCTCTTGCCGAATCGTTCGCCGGTGAGGAGCTCGAGCGTCGACACCGACGTCGCGAAGCAGAGCTCGAAGTCGCCGAAGAAGCGGCCGTGGATCACGACGTCGGCCAGCGCCGGCACCACCTGCGCCTTCGCCTCCTCCTCGTGCGCCTCGCTCCGGTAGCCGACCATGCCGCAGACGATGCAGGCGGTCGCGCGCAGCAGGAGGTCGCTGGTGCGGACCATCGGCAGGTACTGGTCGAAGAGCGCCTCGGGCAGCAGCGCCGTGCTGGTCCGCTGCTCGTGGAGCGCCAGCGCGAGCGCCGCGTGGAGGTTGCGCCGCTCGCGGCCGGCGCCGGCGAGACGCACGAGCTCGCCCACGATCTCGGGCGCGTCCTGCCAGCTCAGCAGCTCGGTCGTGGCGGACGCCAGCGCCGGGTCCTTCGCGCCGAGGAAGCGCTCGAGCGCCAGCGTCGGCAGCGTCGGCTCCTTCAGCTCGGCCAGCAGTTCGAAGAGGTCGAGCCGCGCGCCGTCGGAACGCGCCGCCAGCAGCGACGCCTTGAGCTGCTCCCGCGATTGCGCGCTCGGGTGCTGCTTCAGGAGCGCGCGCGCCGCGTTGCGCAGCGGCGCCTGCTCCGACTCGAGGAAGCGGAGCGCCACCGCGGCGGCGCGCGCCGGATCGAGGTCGTGGAGCGAGGAGAGGAGCGCGCCGTAGCGCGCGCGCTGGCGCGGGTCGGCGAAGAGCTTCTCGATCTCGACGAATGACTCCGCGTCGGCCAGCAGGCAGAGCCCGCGCGCGGCCGCGCTGCGCTCCAGCACGGTCCCGTTCTTCAGCCGCGCCCGGAGCAGCGGCACCACTTCCGGTCCGCGCGCCGCCAACGCCGCCAGCGCGATCTCGCCCGCCTCGGCCGGCCAGGTCGTCATGACCGGCAGCGCCTTCTCGAGCGCCGCCTCGGGCGTCGCGACTTTCGGTTCGGACGTCGTCGCCTTCCGGCCGCCGGGACGGTCGAACTCGGGCTGGTCCTGGTCCTTCTTCTTGCCGCCGCCCTCCTGGGCAGAAGCGGTGGAGAGGCCGGCGACCAGCGCAGACGACAGGGCGACCCACGCCAGGAGGGGGTGTTGCATTGGTTCAGGCGCCTCCGGGGGCGGGAAAGGGCGAGGGAACTACCAGATGGCTTCGTCGCTGGCAACTGGCGGCAACCCGAAAGGGCTGTCCAGCAGCGACTTGCGGACGCCTGCAGCGACGGCTTCCCGCGCCCGATCGAGGAGGTCGGGGTCGAGCAGCGCCTCGGGGTAGAGCCCCCCCATCAAGCCGTGCTGGCGCGCGCCGAGGAGCTCGCCCGGCCCGCGCAACCGCAAGTCGAGCTCGGCCAGCGCGAAGCCGTCGTCGAGCCGCGCGAAGGAGAGGAGGCGCTCCTCGCTCTCGGGCGGGAGCTCGTGGCTCACGAGCAGGCAGCGGGCGGGCGCGCCGCGCCGGCCGACGCGACCGCGGATCTGGTGGAGCTGCGCGAGGCCGAATCGCTCGGCGTCGAGGACGACCACCAGCGAGGCGTCGGGCACGTCGAGGCCGACCTCGATCACGACGGTCGCGACGAGCGCGCGCACGCGCCCGTTCGTGAAGGCGTCGAGCCGCGCCTGCTTCTCCGCGGGGGCGAGCTGGCCGTGGAGCAGCGCGACTTCGGCGGCGCCGCGCAGCTCGCGTGCGAGCCACGGCGCGACCCGTTCGGCGGCGGCGCGGCGCCGCGGCGCGCCGTCGCGTGACTCGGTCGCGTCGGCGTGCGCGATCGCGGGACAGACGACGAAGAGCTTCCCGCCCGCGGCGATCTCGGCACGCAGCCGCTCGCCCAGCGTCTTGCGCGCGGCGCCGGCCAGCAGCTCCGTCGCGACCTGCCGCTGCGCGAAGGGCCGGTCGCGCAGGAGCGTCGGGTCGAGGTGGCCGAAGAGCGTCTGCGCGAGCGTCCGCGGGATCGGCGTCGCCGAGACCAGCAGGAGGTCGGGCGCGCCGCCCTTGCCGAGCAGGCGCGCGCGCTGCTGCACGCCGAACTTGTGCTGCTCGTCGACGACGACGGCGGCGAGGTCGGCGAAGCGGAGGCGCTCGGCGAAGAGGCGGTGGGTGCCGACGACCAGCGGCGTCGTGACGACGCCGCGCGCCGCGAGCGCCTCGCCCGCGACGATCAGTTGCGGCGGCGGCAGCGCGAGTCGCTCCGCCAGTCCGGCGAGCGTCGCGAAGTGCTGTCGCGCGAGGAGCTCGGTCGGCGCGAGCAGCGCGCCCTGGCGACCGCTGCGCGCCGCGACGACCAGCGGGAACAGCGCGACGAGCGTCTTCCCGCTGCCGACGTCGCCGGTCAGCAGGCGCGCCATCGTCGTGCGCCGCCCGTAGTCGCCGACCAGCTCGTCGAGCGCCTTCTGCTGGTCGCCGGTCAACGTGCAGGGCCAGGCGGCGACGTAGTCGCGCCGCCACTCCGCGGCGCGCGCGACGGCGCCGCCCGGCCGCGCCGGCCGCTCCTCGCGCCGCGCACGCAGCCGCCACTGGAGCGCGATCGCCTCGTCGAGCGCCAGCGCGCGCCGCGCCGCCGCCACTTGCGCCTCGTCGCGCGGGAAGTGGAGCGCCGCGAGGAGCTCGCCGACGTCCGCGAAGGCGCCCGCGACGCCGGTCAGCGCTGCCGCGTGCGCCGGCAGCGGCCGTGCGAGCTCGCGCTGCACCGCGACGAGCGCCGCGCGCAGGCAGCGGCGATGGAGCCGCGGCGCGATCGCGTCGGGCAGTTCGTAATGCGGTTGCAGGAGCGCGGCGCCAGCAGCCGCGCCGGCGATCTCCTCCGCATGGAGCCAGCCGCGCACGACGAACTGCCGCGCTTCGCCGCGGCGGCCCGGCGTGCCGCGCAGCAGCAGCTCCTCGTGGCGCGCGAAGGCCTGCGCCAGCCAGCGCGGGCCGAAGAGGACGCAGTCGAGCTCGCCGCTCGCGTCGGCGACGACGAGGCGCGTCGCGACGATGCCGCGCCGGCCGCCGGCCTGCTTGCGCTGCAGGACGACGCGCACCGTCGCGTCGACGCCGTCGGCCAGCGCCGCGATCGTGGTCGGCGCGGCGAAGCGGGCGTGCCGGCGCGGCGGCCAGCGCAGCAGGTCGCCGACCTCGCGCACGCCCCACGCGGCCCACGCCTCGGCCCGTTTCGCGCCCAGCCCGCGCAGCGCGGTCAGCGGCGCCGAGAGCGTGACAAGTGCAGTGCGCGAGGAGGCCACGGGGCCGCACCTATAATCGCGCGCCACCATGATCGCGCTCGCGCTCCTCCTCACGCTCGTCCACCCCGCCGCGCCGCCGACCGGCGACGAGGCGACGGCGATGGCCCATTGGCGCGAGGCGTCCGTCGCGAAGGAGACGGCGCAGGTCGCCCTCGAGGAGGCCTACCTGCGCGTCGAGAAGGCGTGGGCGCTCTGGCGGAAGCAGGAGGAGGGACGCGAACCGTCGCTGGTCGAGGCGCTCTCCGCCGTCTGCACCGAGGCGCTGGCCGCCGCCGCGCAGCAGGCGACGCCGGTCAAGGACGCGCGCGAGGCGAAGGCGCAGAAGCGCGCCGAGCAGGAGGCGGTCGCGGCCGCGCTCCGCCGCGGCCTCGAGGAGCGCGGCGTCGCCGACGTGGCGCTGCGCGACCCCTTCGGCGACCTCGCGGCCAAGGAGGTCGTCGGCAAACCTGCGGCCGACGTGCCGGTGCGGCTCCAGGCGATGGCGACCCAGTGGCTCGGCGCGACGCAACGCTTCGAGCTGCTCTGGAACGACGTGCTCCGCCACCACTGCGCCGAGGTGCGCGCGTGGACCGAGAGGAACGACGAGTGGGTCGCGGCGGGCGTCGAGCTCGACCGCGCGCAGCATCCCGAGACCTACCTGCCCGGCGGCGCGAAGGCGCGCGCGGGGATGGTCTACGTGCCGGGCGGCAGCTACGTCGTCGGGCCGAGCATCGGGATCGAGCGCAAGAAGAAGCGGATAAGCGTGCGGCCCTTCATGCTCGACCGCTGCGAGGTCTCGAACGCCGACTACGCCGCCTTCCTCGACACGCTGCCGCCCGAGCAGCGCGTCGCCCACGTGCCGCGCCACTGGCCGGTCGACGCGACCGGCAAGGCGGCGCCGCCCGAAGAGCTGCGCGACCATCCCGTCACGATGGTCACGTGGCGCAACGCCGACGCCTACGCCCGCTCGCTCGGCAAGCGCCTCCCGACCGAGGACGAGTGGGAAGTGGCGTGCCGCGGCAAGGACGCCTTCCTCTATCCGTGGGGCAACGACTACGAGGAGGGGCGCGCGAACGACGCGAAGGCCAACCTCGGCACGACCGTGCCCGTGACCGCCTACGAGCAGGGCGCCTCTCCCTTCAAGCTGCTGCAGATGAGCGGCAACGTCGAGGAGTGGACGGCGTCGACCGACGAGGGCGAGACGCTGGTCGAGCTCCCGTCGAACATCGTCGCGGTCGTCGTGCGCGGCGGCCATTTCCGCAGCCCGCCCGAGTACGCGAGCGGCGCGTTCCGCTGGGTCGCGCCGGGCGGCTCGACGCGCGAGCCCCATCTCGGCTTCCGTTGCGCGGCGGACCTGAAGTGAGCGACGCGCCGTTCGACCGGCCGCTCGCGCCGACCGCCGGCGTCGCCCGCCTCGTCGGCGAGGCGCTGCTCGATCTCCTGCTGCTGGCGCCGCGCGTCGCGCTGGCGCTCCTCTTCTGCCGCGCGCGGCAGCGCGAGGTCGCCGAGCTGGTGCGCGCACGAGGCCGCCATGCCGCGTAAGACGCGCATCCTCCACGGCGACGACGAGTACCTCTTCGTCGAGGCGCCGGGCGATCCGGCCGGCCCGTCGCTGCAGGTCTTCGCCCACGTCGCGAACGCGCGCGCCGTCGCGCCCGGCCGCCAGCCGACCCACAAGACCGAGCACGGCACCTGGATCCAGGTCGCCCGCTTCGACGGCGACTCGCTCGCGCTGGCGCCCGATTCGCCCGACACGCTCGGCGAGCAGCTGAAGCTCCTGCTGCCGCGCTACGCCGAGGTGCGCCAGAAGCGGATCGCCGACGCGAAGCACCCCTGCTGGTGGATCGAGGCGGAAGGGAAGGCGCTCCACGGCCTCCATCCGGCGCAACCGGCCGGGCTGGTCTTCAAGCTCTGGAGCAGCGAGGCGGCGGCGAAGGCGGTCGCGGCCGAGCTCGGCGTCGAGGCGAAGGTCCACACCACCGGCGACCTGCGCGAGTTCCTCGAGCTGCGCGCGGAGGAGGGCTACGCCGCCGCGCTGCTCGACGACGCGCAGCTGGTCTTCTTCTGCCTCGATCCGCAGAGCCGCATGCAGTTCCTGCGGCTCGCCGCGCCCGACGCTGGCGCGGAGGAGGCGGCCGCGGACGACGCGGCGGAGCTCGCGACCCACCTGCTGGCGGAGAACGGCCGTTTCGAGCTCTACGAGGGCGACGAGGAGCTCGAGCCCTTCGTCGATCCCGACTGCTGGGACCGGCTGCTCGCGCGCACCTACGGCGTCGCGCCGTTCCTCGGCTACGTCCCCGGCTGGCGCTGCTTCGAGCTGCGCCTCGCCGGCGCGCCCGTCGTGCAGCCCGACGTCGAGGGCGACGGGAAACCGTCGCTCGTCGCGCTCTTCCACGATCCGGCGGCGGCCGACGACTACCGCGCGCGCCACCGCGTCGGGCGCGCGACGATCGAGCGCGTCGGCGACCTCGTGGCGACGGTGCGCGACGCGCAGGCGCGCGGCTGCGTCGTCCGCCTCCATCCCGAGGACCACCGCATCCGTGGCGGCCCGATGTGGCTCGACAAGGACGGCTCGCTGCTGCTGCTCGGCTACTGCGGGATCTGGCGGTCGCGCGACGGGATCACCTTCGAGCAGGTGCCGGAAGCGGACGAGGACGAGGCGGCGCCGGCCGACGATCAGTCGTCGGGCAGCACGTAGGCGCTGACGGCGCCGTCGTCGGAGCGCGCGCCGGCGAGGAACGTGCCGAGCACGTTGCAACCCGCGTTGCGCAGCAGCTCGAGCGCGCGCGTCGACTGGTCACGCGGCGTCTTCTCGAGGCGCACCACGTAGATCAGCCCGTCGAGCCGCGCGCCGAGCGTCGCCGCGTCGGAGAAGGGCAGCGCCGGCGGCGTGTCGAAGAGGATCCACTGGTACTCGGCCTTGAGCGCGCCGACGAGGTCGCTCATCCGCGAGCTGCCGATCAGCTCCGACGAGTTGCGCACCGCGCGGCCGGCCGGCAGCACGAAGAGGCCGGGGATCGAGGTCGTCGCGATCACCTTCTCGAGCGGCACGAAGTCGAGCATCAGGTCGGCGAGGCCGGGCTCGCGCGGCATGCCGAAGAGCGCCGCCTGGGTCGGCGCGCGCAGGTCGGCGTCGATCACCAGCACGCGCGAATCGGGCAGCTCCGAGAGCGCGACCGCGAGGTTGGCGGTCGTGACCGACTTGCCCTCGCCCTTGATCGCCGAGGTGAGCGCCAGCGCGCGCGGCTGCCCGCCCGCGTTCAGCGCCGCGAGGTTGGTGCGGAAGGTCCGGTACTGCTCGGCCAGCTGCGACTGCGGCTCGTGGCAGACGACGACGCGCGGATCGATCGACCGGTCGACCAGGACCAGCATCTCCTCGGCGCGCGCCAGCGGCGGCGTCGGGGCGGTGGGCCGCTTCGCGGCCTGGCTCGGAGTGTCGGCCATGCGAGGCTCTTTTCGGTTCTCCGGCGGGGGGAACCCTAGGCTCCCTGGATTCGCCCCGCTGCCCCGGGACGATAGCGTTCCGCGCCCTCGCCCCCTCCGCGGCTCAATCGGACCGTGGGGTCGCGCCGATCCCATCTCGCTTGGTCACCCAACTCCTCCACCGACTGTCGGGCCTGTTCCGCAGCAAGGCCGATCGCACGAGCTTGAAGCAGCTCGAGCGCAGCGGCGTGCGCAACGTCCACGTCCTCGACTTCGCGCGGCTCGAGGAGATCGTCGGCGAGGCGATGGAGGCGGCGCTGCGCGAGACGCTCGCGGCGGGCGGTTCGGCCGAGCTGGCGGCCGGCGGCGCGCAGGTCGAGTTCCTGCGGCGCATGGGGCTGTCGGAGCGGCTCGCGGCGCGCGGCGGCGAGCTGGTGCGCCAGCAGGAGGCGCTCGAGGGGCAGCTCGACTCGCTGCGCGGCACGCTCGCGCAGAACAAGGACGAGCTCGCGGCGCGCCGCAAGCAGGAGCGCGACGCGGCGGCGGCGGCGCTGCGGGCGCGGCTCGATCCGCTGCTCGAGACGAGCTTCGGCCGGATCGAGCGGGCGGCGCCACCGGTGGTCCTGGGGCAGTTGCGGGCCGTGCTGCCGACGCTGCGCGCGGCGCTGCTCGAGCTGCTCGGCGAGGCGCTCCGAGCCGGCGCGGCGGGCGGCGGCGACGGCGAGGGCGGCGAGGTCGAGCTGCTCGAACGTCGCGTCCGGAAGCTGAACGCCCAGCTCCTCGAGACGCAGGAGCTGCTGGAGCGGACGCGCGCGACGCGTGCGCAGGAAGAGTCGGGCATCGCCTCGATCCACCGCACGCCGCAGGGGGTGAAGGGCGACGGCGCCGACGCCCAGGCGAAGAAGGCGCTCCTTCGGGAAATCTTCCAGCACAATCTGGAGCTGAGGCGCACCCTGGCCGATCCTGCGATCACGGAGCTGCCCCCACGATGAGCAAGAACCCGACTCCCCCGCCGTCCGCGCGCGTGCGACCCGAGAAACCGTCGGGCGTCCTCTATGTCGGCATGGACCTCGGCACGTCGCGCACGTCGGTCGCCGCCAGCAACGGCGTGCGCGAGACGGTCGCGAGCTACGTCGGCTACCCGAAGGACGTCGTCGCGCGCAAGGCGCTGAAGAAGGAGGTCCTCTTCGGCGCCGAGGCGCTCCACCACCGCCTCGCGCTCGACCTCTACCGGCCGCTCGAAGGCGGCGTGATCCGCCACAGCGGCGGCGACGCGAAGAGCGCCGAGGCGCAGGCCTACCTCAAGGCCGCGCAGGAGCTGGTGCGCCACGCCATCGGTCTCGCGCGCCCGAAGGCCGACGAGCTGATCTACGCGGTCGTCGGCTGCCCGGCGCAGTGCTCGCTGCAGAACAAGAGCGCGATCATCGACGCGGTCCGGCCGGTGGTCGACTCGGTGATGATCGTGAGCGAGCCGTTCACCGTCGCCTACGGGCTCGACATCCTGACGGACTGCCTCGTCATCGACATCGGCGCCGGCACGACCGACCTCTGCCGCATGCGCGGCTCGATGCCGACCGCCGACGACCAGCTGACGACTCCCTTCGCCGGCGACCACGTCGACCAGAAGCTCCTCGAGCTCCTGAAGCAGAAGTGCGCCGGCGCCGCGATCACCATCCACGCCGTCAAGGAACTGAAGGAGCGCTGGTCGTTCGTCGGCGAGAAGCACGAGCCGGTCGAGGTCGAGCTGCCGGTGAACGGCAAGCCGACCCGCTTCGAGGTCTCGGCGGAGATGCGCGAGGCGTGCCGGACGATCGTCCCGTCGATGGTCGACGCGATCCACCGGCTGATCGCGAGCTACGATCCCGACTTCCAGAGCCGCCTGAAGAACCACGTGCTGCTCGGCGGCGGCGGCAGCCAGATGGGCGGGCTGCGGGAGATGCTGGAGACGGAGATGCGCGAGCGGCTCGGCGAAGGGCGCGTGGTGCGCGTCGACGAACCGACCTACGGCGGCGCGAACGGCGCGCTCAAGATCGCGCACGACATGCCCGCCGAGCTGTGGGAGCGGCTCTCGTAGCCGCGGCGGGATCGAACCATTCCACCGCTCCTGAAGGCGCTGCGCCCCCATCAGTGGACGAAGAACCTCGCGGTCTTCGTCGGGATCCTCTTCGCCCGGAAGCTCCACGACCCGGCCGTGATGGTGCCGGTGGCGATGCTCTTCCTCGCCTTCTGCCTCGCGGCGAGCTGCATCTACCTCGTGAACGACATCGCCGACCGCGAGGAGGATCGGAAGCATCCGGTGAAGCAGCACCGGCCGATCGCCGCCGGCACGCTCTCGGTCGGCACGGCGCGCCTCGCCGCCGTCGTGATCGCGGCGGTCGCGCTGGCGCTGGTCTGGTTCCTGCCGACCGACGTGCGCCTCACGCCGCTGAAGATCCGGCCGGGGCCGCTGGTGCTGGCCGCCTACCTCGGCTTGAACCTCGCCTACACCTCGGCGCTCAAGCGCGTCGTGATCGCCGACGTGACCTGCGTCGCGCTCGGCTTCCTGATCCGCGTCGTCAGCGGCCCGAAGGTGGTCGGCCTCGAGGTCTCGTCGTGGCTGATCCTCTGCACCTTCTTCGGCGCGCTCTTCCTGGCGCTGGCGAAGCGGCGCGGCGAGCTCCTCGTCACGCAAGCGAGCGGCGGCGGCCGCTCGGTCCTGGAGCAGTACTCGCCGCAGGCGCTCGACACGCTGGTCGGCATGGCCGGCACGGCGACGGTGATCTGCTACTCGATCTACACGGTCTCGCCCGAGACGATCGCCAAGTTCCACACCGGCGACCTGCTCTACACGATCCCCTTCGTCTTCTACGGGCTCGGCCGCTACCTGCTGCTCCTCTACCGCCGGCAGCGCGGCGAGGACCCAGCCGCCGTCCTCTTCGGCGACAAGGGGATGCTGGTCGCGATCATCGGCTGGCTCGTGACGTCGGCGGTCGTGCTCAGCCTGCCGCATTGAGTTGCTGGGCGCGGCCGCTGCCGCGGCCGCGACCGTGTTATGGGGCGCGGCCGCTACCGCGGCCGCGACCGTGACCGACTGCGGCTCAGCCGACGGGAGGCGCCTCGCGGATGGCGGGCGCGAGCCCGAGCGCGCGCACCAGCTCGACCAGCAGGACGTCGGCGACGGCGGTGACGGTCGGCGCAGCGCCGGGCAGCAGCGCTTTCATCGACGTCATCACGTCGGGCGCGAAGCCGCACGGCTCGATCAGCGCGAAGTCGGCGAGGTCGGGCGCGACGTTGAGAGCGAGCCCGTGCCACGTGACGTGGCGGCGGACCGCGACGCCGATCGACGCCACCTTCCGTTCGCCGACCCACGCGCCGGTCGCGCCCTCCTTCCGCGTCGCCTCGATCCCGAAGCGCGCCAGCGTCGCGATCAGCGCCGCCTCGAGCGCACGCAGGTGGTCGCGCACGCCGAGGCGCAGGTCGGCGAGCGAGACGATCGGATAGACGACGAGCTGCCCCGGCCCGTGCCACGTCGCCTGCCCGCCGCGCTCGATCGCGACGACGGGGATCGGCAGCGCGGGCCACGGCTGCGGCGTCGCGCGGCCGAGCGTCACGACGCGCTCGTGCTCCCCGAAGAGCAGCACGTCGCGCCCGCCGGCGATCCGCTCGGCGAGGAGGCGCTCCTGGAGCGCGTGGACGGCGGCGTAGGGGCCGACCGTCGCGGGCGAGAAGGGGATCGCCCGGGTGTGGGCGAACCACGGCTCGGGCGCGGCGGGCGGCGGCGGGCGCGCCATCGGTCGCGGCCTACGCCTGCGCGACGAGGCGCGGCGCGAAGTCGAGCCAGTCGCACGAGGCGAGGACGTACTCGGTCGCCCCGCGCTTGCCGAACAGGTCGCGGCCGCGCTTGAGCGAGTGGAGGTGGCCGAAGACGCAGTGGCTGGCGCCCGACCGCTCGATCAGCTCGCAGGCGCGCGTCGTCGCGAGCGTCGGCCCGCACGGCGGGTAGTGGGTGATCGCGACGCGCCGCGCGACGTCGTGCCCCGCGTCGTGCAGCGCCCCCATCGCCCGCTCGAGCCGCCCGAGTTCGCGCTCGAAGATGCGCGCCGCCTCGGCGGCGTCGTCGCCCTCGGGCTCGGCGCTCACCATCCCGCCGTCGCGCGGCTGCCAGTCGATCCAGTCGCGGAAGGAGACGCCGGGCTGGTCCCAAAGGCGCGTGCCCGAGATCGCGAGCGCGCCGATCCGGACGACCTCGCCCTGCACCGCGTGCATCTTGGGCGGCAGCGCGGCGCGCACCTTCGAGATCGTCGACCACCAGTAGTCGTGGTTGCCCTTCAGCAGCACCTTGTGGCCCGGCAGCTCGCCGAGGAACGCGAGGTCGGGCCGCGCCTGCTCGAGCGTGCTCGCCCACGAGATGTCGCCCGGCACCAGCACGACGTCGTCGGCGCCGACGCGCTCGCGCCATGCGGCGGCGATCTTCTGCGCGTGGCCGACCCACTGCGGGCCGAAGCGATCCATCGCCTTGTTCGGCGTGCCGAACGAGAGGTGCGGATCGGAGAGGGCGAAGAGCTTCATCGCGGCGGCGCCGCGAATCACTCCTCGACCAGGTGCTGGTAGACCTTGTGCTCCATCCAGCCCTGGCGCGGACGCGGGAAGGTCTGCACCTCGGCGTCGCCGAAGACGAAGGTCTGGCAGGCGAGGCGGACGGTCGGATCGGTCTGCGGCAGCTTCGCCACCTCGGCGCCCGTGCGCGGCGAGCAGACGTCCTGCGGCTTGACGCGCACCTTGCACGTGCCGCAGAGGCCGCGGCCGCGGCAGTTCAGGAGCTGGTGGAGGCCGGCGTAGATCTGGAGGCCTTGCTCGGCGGCGATGGTCCGGAGGTCGCGCCCTTCGGGGGCCTCGATCTCCTTGAACTCGCGCGAGAAGTAGAGCTTCGGCATCGGACGGTCCCCGGAGAAGGGGCGCCATCTAAGGAGCGCCGTGGCGCCGATTCAAGGGAGTGGGCGCCTCCGGAGCGAACCGCGGAGGAGGCGTGCCGTTCCGCGCACGGTCCGGGCCCGGGGCGTACTCTGTTGCGCCGGCTGCCAGGACCCCGGGATCCGACGCTGAAGATCTCCGCGCTGCTCGCCTCGTTGCTGCTCCACGCCGCCCTGATGGTCGGCGCGACGAGGATTTCGTGGCGTTTCACCACCAGCGACGAGCAGATCGCGTTCGCCATCTCGTTCCGGACCCGTTCCGCGCCGGCGAGCGACGATCCGGAGGGGCTCGATCCGCGGTCGCCCGTCATGCCGCCGGAACCGGAGAGCGCGCCGGCGCCCCACGACGCGCCGATCGTCCCGCTGCCGCTCGCGCCGCCGCCGCCGCAGCCGATGCCGTTCGTCCCGCTCGCGATCGAGCCGAAGCCGGGCGAGCAGGGGCCGATCGAGACGCCGCCGCTCGTCACGAAGGACGAGCCGCACGAAGCGCCGGCGGCCGCGACTCCGCCCGAATCGAACGAGCCGCCGACGCCCGAGCTCCCGCCGACCGGACCGACCGCGGCCAGCGACACGCTCCACGCGCACTCCGACGTCCCATCCCCCGCGCCGTCGCTCGACGACGAGCTTCGCGACGGCGCACCGATCGCGGGCGCGGCGCCGAAGAGCGATGACGGCGCGACCACGAGCGAGGCGTCGACCGCGGCCGCGGCAACCCCTGCCGGTGCGACGCCGCCCCATCAACTGCCGCCGCCGCGACCCGGCGAAGTCGCCTCCGACACCGACATCGTCAGCGAAGCGGCGACCGACTTCGCCAAGGCGCCGGTCTATCCGCTGCGCGCGATCGACCTGAAGCTCGAAGGGATCGTGACGCTGCTCGCCGACGTGACCGCCGACGGCGAAGTCTCTTCGTGCGAGATCGAGACGAGCTCCGGCCACGCGCTCCTCGACGAGGCCGCGCGCAAGGCGCTGCGCAAGTGGCGCTTCAAGCCGCGCCGCACCAACGGCGTCGCCCGCCCCTTCAAGGCGCGCGTCCCCTTCGACTTCCACCTCCTCCCGCGCCAGTAGCGGGCGTACCGACGCGGGAACGAATCGCCCAGCGGGCAGCTTGTTCCCGCAACGGATCGCCCGCCGGACCTAGCGCGGCGGGCTCCCGCAACGGATCGCCCGCCGGACCTAGCGCGGCGGGCTCTTCGGCAAGGACGGCGCGGTCGTCGTCGTGGGGTTCGCGGTCGGGTCGAGCGTCGGGGCGAGCGGGGCCGGCTTCAGCTCGCGCACGAAGAGGCGCTCGATCCGCCGGTACTCGTCGATCCAGCTCTCCGGGTCGGTGAAGCCGTGGTCCTGGCTGGGATAGACCATCGCGTCGAACTCCTTGCCGAGCTGGATCAGCTTCTCGATCAGCCGGATCGAGTCCTGCGCGAAGACGTTCGAGTCCTTGAGGCCGTGGAGGATCAGCAGCGGCTTCGTCAGCCCCTCGGCGTGGTCGAGCGGGCTCGAGCGGCGGTAGTTCTCCGCGCTCGTCTTCGGGTCGCCGAGGCGCGGCGTGGTGTACCACGTGTTGTAGGTGCGCCAGTCGGTCACGGAGCGGAGCGCGGCGCCGCACGCGAAGGCATCGGGCTTGGTGAAGAGCGCCATCAGCGTGAGGAAGCCGCCGTAGCTGCCGCCGTAGAGGCCGATGCGCGCGCGATCGACGCCGGCGTTCGCCGCCAGCCAGTCGGCGCCCGCGACCTCGTCGTCGAGGTCCTTGCCGCCCATGAAGCCGAAGATGTCGGTGCGGAACTTCCGGCCGTAGCCCGCGCTGTGGCGATAGTCGACATCGAGCACCGCGAAGCCCAGGCGCGCGAGACGCTGGTGGAAGAGGTAGTTGACCGGGTACTCGGTCATCGAGCGCGTGACGTTCTGCAGGTAGCCGGCGCCGTGGACGAAGACGACGGCGGGCGGCTTCGCGCCACCGGCTTGCGGCGTCGCGGGCCGGTAGAGGAGCGCGCGCAGCTTCGTGCCGTCGGCGGGATTGTCGAACGTGACGAGCTCGGGCGGCGGCAGCTGCAGCTCGCGCAACGCGTCGGGCACCGTCTCCGAAAGCTGCGCCGCGCGCGCCTCCTCCGCGGTCGCGATCGACCAGACGTCGCCCGGGACGCCGAGGCTCTCGAAGAGGAACGCGACCGTGCCGCCGTCGGCGCTGACGGCGAAGTCGCCGACGCAGCCGGCGCGCGGCGTCGCGAGCTCGCGCGTGGCGGCGGCGTCGAGGTCGATGCGGAGGAACGACCGCTCGGCCGCGTCGCGCACGTTGGAGACCGCGAGCAGCGTGCGGCCCCCCGCGAGCAGCTGCGCCTCCTGCACTTCGCTGTCGCGCGCGGTGAGCTCGACCGCCTCCCCTCCCGAGAGCGGCAGGAGCAGGAGCTGCGCGAAGCCGTGCTTCTCCGTCGAGAAGACGATCGCCTCGCCGTCGCCGCGCCACTGCGCGAAGTTCAGCGGACCGCCGATCCACGCCTCGTCGCGCTCGGAGAAGAGTGGGCGGCTCGAGCCTGAATCGGGGTCGGCCACCACGATCTGGCGCACCTTGAAGTCGTCGCTCACCCGCTGAAGCAGCAGCCGCGCGCCCGCGGGCGACCAGCGGAAATCGGACTGGTAGAAGCGCTCCCCTTCGTCGAGCGGCAGCGCCCCGCGCTCCCCCTTCTCGAGGTCGAAGAGCGTCACGCTCGACTTCGGCGGCGGATCGCCCGCGAGGTCGCCGCGCACCGGCACCGCCTTCACCGAGTCGGCGAGATAGTCCGCGAGGATCAGCTGCCGCCGCTGCTCCGGCTCGAAGCTCGATTGCGCGGCGAAGCGGCCGTCGGCCGAGACCTCGACCCGCCCGCCCTCCTCGAGCTTCGTCGCGACCGGCGCGCCGCCTTTCGCCGAACCCGGCAGCGGCACGCGCCAGAGCACGCGCTTCGGCTTCTCCGGAGCCGCGCCCTTGTCGGGAGTCGCCGGCTTGTCGCCCTTCTCGACCTTGTCGTTCTTCTCGACTTTCTCCGCGGCCTTCTCAGTCGCCGCGCCCTTCGCTGCCGACGTCGGCGCCGGCGTTCCGGGCGGCGCCGCGAAGAGCACGACCTCGCCCTTCGCTTCGAGCAGCTGGAACCAGCGGCCGCGATCGGTCAACGAATGCGCCGGCGACCAGCGCTCCCCGCTCGCGAGATCGAGCAGCCAGAGCTCCTCGTCGGCGCCCGCCGTGAAGAGCGCCCGGTCGCCCGCCTCGTTGAAGACGACGCGCCCGCGCCGCGGACCGCACTGGAAGAGCGGCTCGCTCGCGCCCGTCGCGACGTCGAAGCGCTCGATCCAGCCGCCGCGGAAGAGGAGCGCGCCGTCGCCGGTCGGCAGCCACGCGAGGTCGACCTCGGCCTCCGGCGCGAAGAGCTGGCGCGCCTCCGCGCTGCCGTCCGACGGCGCGATCCACCAGCCGAGCTTTTGCTCCTCGGCGTCGGTCGGCGACCAGCGCCACGCCACCCAGCGGCCGTCGGCCGAGAGCGACGGATCGCGCGGCCGCACGCCGAGCAGGCGCGGCGGCTTGAAGACCTCGAGCAGCGTCGGTCGCACGTCGGCCGGCAGCGCGGCCGCCGGCGCCGTGGCTGCCGGCGCGGCGGGAACCTGGAGCGCGACGAGCCACGAGGTGGTGAGCGCGAGCATCGTGATCTCCCGACGGCATGCCCGGACCTCGGCAGCACCTGGCCGCCCGGGCTCCGTCGCGCCGTTTGCACGACCCGGTATAAGGCTCCGTTCCTCAAGTCTTGGCGAGCGGCTCGTTCGAACCAGCCCTCGCGACGTCGGCTCGGGGGAGAGTCGGAGCGCTCATGGGCGTCCCCCACGGAATCGTCGTCCTCGACAAGCCCGCCGGAATCACCTCCCGCGACGCCGTCGACCACGCCTGCAAGCGGCTGAAGACCCGCGAGATCGGCCACTGCGGCACCCTCGATCCGCTCGCCACCGGCGTGCTGGTCCTCGTCGTCGGGCGGGCGCGCCGCCTCCAGGAGCTCCTCGCGAAGTCGCGCAAGGTCTATCGCGCCCGCATCCGCCTCGGCGCGACCTCCGTGACCGACGACGCCGAAGGGCCGATCACCGCGCGCGAGCCGGCGCCCGCGCCTCCGAGCGAGGAGCAGGTGCGCGCCGCCGCGGCGCGCTTCGTCGGCGAGATCGAGCAGCGGCCGCCCCGCTACTCCGCGGTGAAGGTCGACGGCGAGCGCCTCTACGACCTCGCGCGGCGCGGCGAAGGGGTCGACGCGCCGATCCGCAAGGTGCGCGTCTACTCGCTCGAGGTCACGAGCTACCAGTGGCCCGACGTCGAGCTCGTGGTCGAGTCGGCGGGCGGAACCTACGTCCGCTCGATCGCGCGCGACCTCGGCGAGGCGCTCGGCACCGGCGGCTACCTCGCGCAGCTCGCGCGCACGGCGTCGGGCGGCTTCCAGCAGGCGGAGGCGACCGCGCTCGACGCGCTCGACGTGCAGCACGTGCTGCCGCTCGAGAACGCGCTGCGCCACTTCCCGCGGATCGACATCGCGGCGTCGCAGGCGCTGCGCCTCGGCAACGGCGCGGTCGTGCGCGCCGAGCTGCCGCCGCTGGCGCTGGCCGGCGACGAGACGCTCTTCGGATGGGTGAACGGCCACGCGGTCGCGCTGCTGAAGAAGGCGGGGCCGCAGCGCGTCCGCTCGCAGCGCCTCCTCGTCACGGCGCCGGAGCTGCAGAAGCTGGCCGACGACGAGCTCGCGGCCGGCCCGCCGCAGGGCGGCGCGTGGAGCGCGTCGGACGGCGCCGCCAGCTACGCCGACGACGAACGGCGGTGACCCCAGAATGAGGATCCGTTCCAGGAACGGATCCTCACGCGCGCGTCACCGCGGCAGCAGCCGCACCGGCTCGTCGTAGAGGGCGCCGCCTTCGCCGAGGTCGGTGAGCTGCGCACGGATCAGGACGTTGGCGCAGTCGCCGTTCCGCTGCATGCCGCCCTTCGCCATGAAGGCGACGGTCGGGTGGATCGCGGCGTCGTGGCGCACCGTGACCGCGAGGCGGCCGAGCGCGCTCTCGAGCCACGCGGCGGCGCCGTCGGAAAGGCCGGCCGCGGCGGTCGGATGGACGCGCACCTCGGCCGGCGACGGCGGCGGCTCGGCCCACTGGGACGACTGCGCCTTCGGCGTCGACGCGGCCATCAGCGTCAGCGGGAAGCCGGCGGGCGCAGCGGCGGGCAGCGCCGGCCGCGTCGTCGGCAATCGCGCGCGGCGGTCGGCGGTGTCGAAGCGGTTCGCCTCGAAGCGGACGTTCGGCGCCAGCGGATTGCGGATCGGCGCCGCGGCCAGCTTCTCGGCCGTGATGCCGTGCGCCGCGACCTTCGAGAGGAGCCGTCGCTTCCACGCGTCGATCGAGCTCTCGAACCGATCGCCGAGCCCGAGTCGCTGCGCGAGCCCGCTCCAGATCGCGAGTTCGTGGCGGACGCCGGGCGGCGGCGCGACGGCGGGCCGCGACGCGCGCAAATAGTGGTTCCCGTAGGCGCCGAGCAGATCGTCGTCCTCGAGGAGCGTCGGGCAGGGGAAGACGACGTGCGCGACGTCGGTCGTGTCGGTCGGATGGCTGTCGACGACGGCGACGAACTCGGTCGCCGCGAACGCGCGGCGCACCGTCGTCGCGTCGGGCAGCATGCTGAGCGGGTTGCCGGCCGTGACCCAGATCGCGCGGACGGGCGGCTCCTTCGCGGCGAGGAGGTCGTGGCCCATCGTCGGCTCGCAGATCGTGCGCGGCGCGGCCGACTCCCCCATCACGAAGCCGAGGTCGAAGGCGCGGCGGCGCGCGAAGTAGTAGGAGCAGCCGCCGCCCGCGACGCCCATGTTCCCGCGCACCGTCGCCAGCGCGTCGAGCGTGCGCACCACCGCGGCGCCGTTCGTCCGGCGCGCGAGCCCCCACCCGACCAGCAACGCCGCGGGGAACTCCTCCTCGTAGAGAGCGGCGAAGCGCGCAAGATCGGCGGGCGCGACGCCGGCCAGCGCCGCCCGCTCCGCCAGCGGCAGCGCGCGCGCGAGCTCGCGGAACGGCGCGAGGTCGTGGGCGAAGCTCGCGAGGTCGCGCGCGACGGCGCCGCGCTCGAAGAGGTGGCCCGCGACGGCCAGCGCGAGCTCGCCATCGCAGCCGGGCCGCGGCTGGAGGAAGAGGTCGCACAGCGGCGCGAGGCGCGTCCGCACGCAGTCGATGCCGACGAGCTTCGCGCCGCGCCGCTTCGCCTCGTGCAGCAGCGGCAGCAGGTGGGAGCCGGAGACGTGGACGTTCTTCCCCCACACGACGATCAGGCGGCTGTGGCGCAGGTCGAAGAGGTCGTTCGAGTCCGACGCGCCGAAGTCGACGAGGTTGGCCGCTTCGCCCGCGCCCGAGCAGATGTCGCCGCGCTTCGTCGTGACCGGCCCGAAGAGCTCGAAGAGGTGGTCGGCGACGTTCTTCAGCAGCCCGAGCGAGCCGCCCGAGCGGTAGTGGAAGAGCGCCGCCGGCCCCGACTCGGCGCGGATCCTCAGGAGCGAGCGCGCGGCGAAGTCGAGCGCCTCGTCCCAGCTCGCCGCCACGAGCCGTCCGTCGCGCCGCACCATCGGCTGCGCGAAGCGGTCGGGCGCGTACTGGCGCGCGAGGAACTTCGCCGTCCGCTCGCACAGGAAGCCGCGCGTCACGGGATCGTCGGCGTCGCCCGTCACGCGCACCGCGCGCTCGCGGCCGTGCTCCACCTCGACCTCGACCTGCAGCGTGCAGGCGTCGGGGCAATCGCGGTTGCAGGCGGTGCGGCGCATGACGCGTGTTGCGCGCGGGAGGCTGGCCATTCCGCGATGCTAGAGTCCCGCCGCATGACTGCCGATCCGACGCCGCCGAACGAGGCCGCGCGCGCCGCCGCGCGGGCGAAGGTCGAGAAGTGGACGAAGCTGGTCGCGCAGAACCCCGACCACGACCTCTTCCGCTACAGCCTCGGCTGCGCCCACTTCGAGGCGGGCGACTTCGCCGCCGCCGAGCCCCACTTCGCGCGCGCGCTGGCGCAGAAGCCCGACTGGGTCCTCGCCGCGATCCTGCGCGCCAAGTGCCTCCTCCAGCTGCGCCGCATCCCCGAGGCGAAGGCGCTGCTCGAGGAGGGGCGGCGCCACTCGATCGTGCAGGGGCACGAGGCGCCCGTCGAGGAGATCGACGCCCTGCTCGAGATGCTGCCTTGAAGCGGCGGGCGACCGGGGTCGCGGCGCGGCTCGCGGTCGCCTGGTTCGCTGGCGCCGGCGCCCTCGTCGCCGGCGACGCGCCGGCCGGCGCGCGCTGGTACGAGGTCGAGCTTCCCGCCGCGGACGAGGAGCCGCTCGTCCCGCTCGCCGCCGACGAACTGGCGGCGCTCCTCGCGACCCACGGCTACGACGGCGTCGTGCTGCGACTGCCGAGCGACGATCCGCGGCTGGCGGGGCGGACGGCGGCGACGCGGCTCGACCTCGCCGACGCGAAGGCGACCGCGCCGCTCGCGGAGCTCCTCGCGCCGTGGCGGGCGAGCTCGCTCGCCGTCGCCGTCGGCGCGCGCGCGTCGGCGCGCATCGGCGAGCTGCCGCCGTGGCCTGCGATCGAGCCGCTCGCGCTCCCCGACGCGGCGGGCGCGACCGTCGTCCTCGAGGCGGCGCGCCGACCGGCCGTGCTCCACTACGGCTGGCAGGCGGCGGTCGCGCCGCGCGCCGACGCGCGCCTGCTCGTCTCGTCGCGCCTCCTGCTGCCGACCGCGCCGCCGCTGCGCGCCGCGCAGCTCCGTCGCGACGTCGCGTCGTTCGGACGGCGCGGTCCCGACGGCGACGACGCCCTCCTGCGGAGCCAGAGCGCGCTGCTCACCGCGGTCGCCGAGAAGCTCGGCGGCGACCATCCGGAGCTGATCGCTCCGTTCGAGAACCAGGCGAGCGACGCGCTCGGCGACAGCTCGCGCGTGGCGCGACGGCGCGCGCCCGCGTGGCTCGACCTCGAGGAGTGGCTCTTCTCGTGGAGCGCGCGCGGCGAGCTCCTCTTCGCGACGCTGCCGTGGGACGTGACCGGCCGCACGATCGAGGATGCCGCGGCGCGCCTCGACCCGTGGAGCGAGCCGGCGGGCGCGACGGGCGACGGCGCGCCGAACGCGTCGGGCGCAGCGCCGCCGAAGCGCGACGACGTCCTCTCGCGCGACGAGCTGGCGCGCCTCCGCGCGCGACTCGGCGCGCGTTTCGTCGAGGCCGCGCGCCGCGGCAGCGAGTGGAGCGGGGTCGCGATCGCGGGACTCCCGGCCGCTCGCGGCGGCGGCGACGGTGCCGACGTCTCGAGCGGCGCGCCGCCCCTCCCCGCCGCGGCCGCCGACGCCTGGACCGCCGGCGCCGAGATCGACGCCGAGCAGCGCCGCGCCGACCCGATGGGCGAGCAGTGGCGCGTCCGTTCGCACGCCTGGAGCTGGACGTCGCCGGCCAGCCGCCTCCCCGCGCTGCAGGCGCGCCCGCTCGTCGCGAGCGTCGCCGACGACGCGCGGCTCGTGCCGTTCGCCGCCGATGTCGAGCGGGCGCTCGGCGGCGGCCGGCGCGAGCTCGGCGAACTACTGCGCGTCGCGCCCGGCGCGACGTTCCGCTGCGCGACGACGCTCTCGCTGCGCGACCCCACTTCCGCGCGGCTGCTCCTCGACGCTGCGGCCGATCGCACCGTGCGGATCAACGGCGCCGTCGTCGTCGACCGCTTCGGCGCCGGCCGCGGCCCGCTCCTCACCACGCTCTCGCTGCCGGCCGGCACCAGCGAGCTCGCCCTCGACCTCGAACTCGACGGCAGCAGCGGCGCGTTCCTCGTCACGCTCGACTTCATCCCGCAGCGCGCCGAGGGCAACGTCCTCACCGCTTCGCGCGCCTCGAAGGTGCGCGAGCCGGTGGTGCGCCTCGGCGATCCGGGCGCCTTCGAGGAGGTGAGCCTGACGCGCCTGCCCGGCCGCGCCGTCGCGGGCGAGGGCGACGCCTTCCTGCCGTTCCGCGTCGGCGATCCCGACCGCTTCGACCTCTGGCTCCACCTGCTGTCGCCGTCCGAGAGCGCCGCGCGCTTCAAGCTGCGGATCGACGAGGGGATCGTCCGCGAGGTCGCGATGGCGCCGCGCCGCACGTGGCAGTGGGTGCGGCTCGACGCGCCGCTCGCGCTGGGCCGCGGCGACCACGCGCTGCAGCTCCTCTTCCCGATCGAGGGAGTCCGCTTCGACGAGGCGGTCCTGCTGCGCAGCGCGCTCACGGTGGCGCGGCCGCCCGACGGACGGAGGGCGTGGTGGGAGCAGGCGTGGCGCTTCGACCCGCTCGGCGCCGGCGTCGTGATCGACCTGCCGACGCCGCGGCCGGGCGACCTCTTCGGCCGCGCCTTCGAGCTCGAGAAGACGGGCAGCTACCAGTTCTACGCGTGGCTCAAGGGCACCGACCCGCTCGCCCCCGGCCAGCGCGCCGAGGTCGAGCTCTCGTCGCCGTCGACCAAGATGCGCCTCGTGCTGCCGGCCGGGACGCCGTGCGAGGAGTGGGTCGCGTGCGGCGAGGTCGCGATCACGGCGGGCGAGCGCGTCGAGGTCCGCGTCCGCGGCGACGGCGCGCTGGCGCGCGTCGCGCTGGTCCGCTGATCGTCCGCGGATAGAACGACGGCCGCGCGCGACGGAGCCCGCCATGCCGACCTTCGACTACGACTGCCCGACGTGCAGCGCCCGCTTCGAGGCGCAGGTGGCGTCGGCGCGCGCGAAGCCGAAGTGCCCGCGCTGCGGCGCCGCCGGTGCGCGCCGCCTCCCCTCCGCGCCCGCCGTGCGCGGCACCTCGCCGCAGGCGCCGATCCTGCCGACGCGCGGCGCGTCGGCCCACGGCTGCGGCGCGATCGAGCGGCCCGGCGCGAAGGAGCGGTGAGATGGCGTCGGGTCCCGGCAAGCCGCCCCCCACCGTCGCGTTCGACATCGAGGTGGTGGGCGACGAGTGGAGCTCGCTCGACGAGGCGACGCGCGGCTACCTGCTCGAGCGGGCGCGCAAGAAGGGCGAGAGCGCCGAGGAGGCGGCCGGCAAGCTCGCGCTGACGCTCGGCCTCGGCCGCGTCGTCGCCATCGCGCTCTGGAACCTCGACGAGCAGCGCGGCGCGGTGCTGCTCGAGGGCGACGAGGCGAGCTGGAGCGAGTGGCCCGGCCGCAACGACAAGGCGTGGTGGCTGCGCGGCGACGAGAAGCGGCTGCTCGAGGCGTTCTGGGAGAGGATCCGCGGCTACGGCCGCATGGTCAGCTTCAGCGGCCGCATGTTCGACGGCCCCGTGCTGATGGTCCGCTCGGCGCTGCACGGCGTGAAGCCGACGCGCAACCTCGCGGCACGCGACTTCGCGATGCGCGCCCACTGCGACCTCTCCGAGCTCTTCACCTTCCAGGGCGCCGTGCGCGACCACTACAAGCTCGACTACTGGTGCCGCCGCTTCGGCCTCGAATCGCCCAAGTCGGGGCTCGACGGCTCCCAGGTGGAGCGCGCCTACCGGGCGGGCGAGCTCGAGCGGATCGGCGATTACTGCCTGCGCGACGCGCGGGCGACCGGCCTCCTCTTCGAGCGGGTGCGCGACACGCTGCTGCCGCTCGTCGGCTGAAACGGCGGCCGGGCGACCGGAACCGTTTTCCCACGTCGATCCTTGCTGAACGGCGGCCCCTCGTCGTGCCGATAGGCGCTCCGTCACGCACTTCGGGTTTCGCCTGATGGATGGAGCGACGGGGATGCACTCGCGCGCGCCTTGGTACGTCTTCTTCGCGGCGTTCGCGACTTTCCTGCTCGCGTTCGGCGTGCTGGTCGTCGTCGGTCATCCGCGGTTCGGCGAGGCGCGCGAAGCCGCGACTCGCGAAGCGCAGCGCTCCGGCACCGTGACCGCGTCGCTGCCCGGCATGCCGCGCTCCGCCGGCTCGATCCCGGCGGGGACGCACCGCGCCGTCGGCAACGTCGTCGACGGACGCGGCCATCCGATCAGCGGCGCGACGATCACCGCGCAGGACAACGAGGGCGCGGTGCTCGCGACGGCGACGGTCGACCTGCAGGGGCGCTTCGACTTCGGGCTCGGCGCGACGAAAGACGTCTCGCTCGCGATCTCGGCGCCCGGCTTCCAGACGGCGACCGCGGCGGCCGAGTTCGTGCGCGACGGGCGCCTCGACTTCGCGTCGATCGTGCTCCGCGACGGCGGCGCGCTGCGGCTGCGCGTGAGCGGCGACGCCGAGGGCGCGCTCGCGGGCGCGAAGGTGCTGCTGCTCCCGATCGCCGGCGGCGCGATCGCGCCGCTGGCCGAGACGACCACCGGCGCCGACGGCAGCGCGCTGCTGCGCGGCATCGACAGCGGCTCCTACCGCCTGCGGATCGAGGCCGACGGCCACGCCGCGTGCGAGGAGGATTGGCGCTTCGACGGCGTCGGGCCCGACGGCAACGTCGAGCTCGCGTTCGTCCTGCTGCCGCTCGCGACCTACGTGACCGGCGAGGTGGTCGACGAGCAGCACGAGTCGGTCACGACCGGCGAGGTCGTCGTCCGCCTGCTCCGCCCCGAGCCGCCGGCGCCGCAGGAGTGGCGCGGCGCGATCGGTCGCGACGGCACCTTCCGCGTCGGACCGCTGCCGCACGGCACCTTCGCGGTCGAGCTCGCGGCGCCCGGCATGGCGCAGCAGGGCCAGCTCTTCGCCGACGGCGACGGCGAGCCGGTCGAGGTGGTCGCCCACCATGGCGGCGGGCTCGCCGGACGCTTCGAGAGCGACGCGGTGCTCTCCTCGGCGCCGACCGTCGCGCTCTGGAAGGTCGAGGCGGCCGGTCGCACGCAGCCGTTCACGGCGCCCTATCGCGCGACCGTCGATCTCGACGCGCGCACCTTCCGCATCGACGGCGTCGGACCGGGCCGCTACTTCGTGCGCGCCTCGGTCGACGGGCTCCCGCCCGCCCGCTCGGAGCCGTTCGAGGTCGCGGTCGGCGCGGCGCCCGACGACGTGGTCGTGCAGTTCACCGACGGCACCGACTTCCGCGGGACGCTCGTCGACCATCGCGGCGCGCCGGTGGCCGGCGCCCGCCTCACGATCCACGAAGGGACCGTCGCGCCCACCGCCGCGTGGAGCGACCTGCTGCCCGCCGACGCCCGCATCGCCACCAAGACCGGCGACGACGGCGCGTGGAGCGCGTCGGGCCTCGCGATCGGCAGCCACGTCGTCGTGCTCGACGTCGCCGGCCAGCCGCCGCGCAGCTTCGGGCCGCTCTGGTTCGACGAGGGGACCACGACCACCCTGCCGAAGCTCGCGATCGCCGGCGGCGCCGTCGTCTCGCTCACGCTCCACGACGACGAGGGGCGCGTCGCGGCGAACGGCCGCGTGCGCGTCTCGTGCAGCGAAGCCGGCCTCGAGGCGATCGCGGTCGCCGACGAGAAGGGCAACGTCTGCCTCCGCGGCCTGCCGGCCGGCAACTACTGGCTGACGCCCTGCGAGGGCGGCGAGCCCCACGAAGCGACGCTGACCGCCGGCGAGACGACGCGCCTCGAGCTGAAGCACGCCGTCCGCTGAACGGGCGGACGGGCGCGGCGCGGCTACGCTCGCGCCCGCATGGAGCCCGAGCACGAGCGCGTCCTCGCGCCGCCATCCCCTTCGCTGGCCGTGACGAGCGTCGCGGCGGCGCTGCTGGCCGCGCGCCTCGTCGATCGCGAGGCGCCGGCCGCCGCGGCCCGTTGGGCACGAGTCGCCACGGCGGCGACGATCGCGCTGGTGGCGATCCTTCCGTTCCTCGTCGCGACGGCGCGCCGCGCCGCGACGCGCGCGCTCGGCGAGGCGGTGCGCGATCCGTGGCGCCGCTCGGGGCTCGCGGCGGCGCTCGCGCTGGCCGCGTCGTCGCTGGCGATGGCGGCCGGCATGGCCGTGCGCTTCGCCACCGAGGAACCGCAGCCCTTCGGCCTGGCGCGCGCGCCGTGGCCGATCGAGCCGTTGGCGGCCGCCGCCGCGCTGCTGTTCGCGGCGCAGCTCCTCCCCTTCCCGCGGACGGCGGGCGCGACGTTGCTCGAGCTCGCGGCGCGCGGCTCGCGGCCGCAGCTCGTCGCGGCGCGGCTCGTCAGTCGCGTCGGCGGCGCGCTGGTCGCCGCGGCGACGGTCCTGCTCGCGCTGCTGCCGGCCGGCGGCGATCGCGGGTCGTGGGCGCTCGCGGCCGCCTACGCGCTCGCCGCGCTGCGCGAGCAGAAGCTCGCCTTCCGTGACGCGTTGGCGCGCGAGTGGGCGCTCCACCATGCCGGCGCGTTCGGGCTGCCGGGCGCGCGCGCGCTCGCGCCGGCGCAGTTCGAGCCGTTCCGCGGCGCGGCGGAGCGCGCCTACGCGGCGGTCGCGCGGACGCGGGCGAGGAACGCGAAGCCGACGGCCAGCGCCGCCAGCAGCACGCCGACCGAGCCGACGTAGCTCGGCGCGCCGGAGCGCTCGGCGGCGTCGACCAGCGCAGTGAAGGGCCAGAGCGTGACCAGCGACGCGCGCTGCACCAGGCCGTAGACGCCGAACGCCTCACCCCGCTCGCGCGCCGGCACGAGCTGCACCAGCCAGTGGCGACTCGCGGTCCAGATGCCGGCGAGACCGGCGCCGCCGATCGTCCCGATGGCGCCGACGCGCAGCCAGCGCCACGGCGTGAACTGCGCGGCGACGAACGCGGCGAAGAGGAGCGCGACCGACCAGAGCGTCGCGCGCCGGCCGCCGATGCGGTCGCTCGCCTTGCCGAAGGCGAAGCCGCCCGCGATGCAGGAGAGCTGCACGCCGAGCAGGAAGAGCGTCACGTCGCCCCCCTCGAAGCCGAGCCCCTCCGGCCGCGCCGCGTAGCGCGCGACCTGCGCGAGGACGGTGTTGACCGCGTCGCAGGCGAAGAAGAGGCCGAGGAAGAAGGCGCGCCGCTCCGGGTGCGCGAGCTGGCGACCCAGCGCCCTCCAGCCGTCGGCGAAGCAGGCGCGCAGCGTCGGCCGGCCTTGCGGCGCGCCGGCGACGGGCGCGAGCTCGGGCACGCAGAAGCGCATCGGCAGCGTGAAGAGGAAGAAGAGCGCCGCCGCGGCACCGTAGAAGAGGCCGTAGCCGTGGCGCGCGGGATCGAGGCCGCAGAGCATGATCGCGCCGAGCGCGACGAGGTTGCCGAGGTAGCCGAGCGCGACGCCGACGCCCGAGACCCAGCCGACCGCCTCCTCGCCCACCAGCGACGGCAGCAGCGCGTTGTAGGGCACCGCCGCCATCTCGTAGGTGAAGCGCGCGACGACGTAGGCGGCGATCAGCCACCACGCGCCGAACGGCAGCGCCAGCGCGGCGGTCGCGACGCAGCACGCGATCGTGAAGCCGAGCGCGAGGCGGCGCGCGCGGCCGACGCGATCGACCAGCGCGCCGAGCGCCGGCGAGAGGAGCGCGGAGAGGAGCATCGCCGGCACGTAGGCGGCGACGACCGTCGACTCGCTGCCGGTCAGGAGCGCGAGCTGCTCGGGCAGGTAGCGCGTCGCGACGAGGAGGAAGAAGACGGTGTTGGCGAGGTCGTAGAGCGACCACGCGACGATGGCGCGGCGGGACGGGGCAGGCGGAGCGGGGTCGGCCACGCGCGCATCATGGGCGCGCGCCGTCGCGCTTCAACCGGCGGCAGCGCGCCTCAGGTGGCGGCGGTCGCCTTCGCGTCGAGGTGGCGGCGGATCGTCTGGACCAGCGCTTCGGGCCGGAACGGCTTGCGGAAGTACTCGACCGCGCCGAGCTCGCGCGACTTCGCGCGCCCCTCGCGTTGCTCGCGCGCGGTGAAGACGATGACCGGCACCGTCGCGCACGCCGGCTCCGCCTTCAGCCGCTCGAGCGTCTCCCAGCCATCCATGCCCGGCATCATGATGTCGAGCAGCACGACGCCCGGCCGCTGCGCCAGCGCCTTCTCGATCCCCTCGCGGCCCGACAGCGCCGAGTCGACCTCGAAGCCCTCGGCCTCGAGCACCATCGCGGTCGACATCGCGATCCACTTGTCGTCGTCGATGATCAGCACGCGCTCGGCCATCGTCCTCGTTCTCCGTCAGCGGCCGGCGACGAGCGCCGGCGGGATGGCGGCCGGCGCGGCCGGCAGCCAGAGCGTGAAGGTCGAGCCCGCGCCCTTGGCGCTCTCGACCGTGATGCGGCCGCCGTTCGCCTCCGCCATGCGCGCGGCGAGCGAGAGGCCGAGGCCCGTGCCGGCGTGCGCGCGGGTCAGCGGATCCTCGAGCTGGCGGAAGCCGCCGAAGATCGTCTCGTGGTGCTCCGGCGCGATGCCGATGCCGCTGTCCTGCACCATCAGCGCCACTTCGTCGTCGCGCGCCGCGACCGCGAGCGCGACGCGCCCGCCCGGCGGCGTGAACTTGATCGCGTTCTCGACCAGCTCCGCCAGCGCGCGCCGCACGTCGTCGGCGCTGCCGAGCGCCGCGAGCCCCGGATCGGGCGGGCCGTCGAGCGCCACGGCGACGCCGCGCTCCGCGGCGGCGGCGCGGCAGGTCCGCAGCGACTCCTCGAGCGCCGCCGCGACCGGGAAGGGCTCGGGCTCGATCGCCTCGGTCCCGCGCTCGAGCTCGGCGAGCAGCAGCAGCCGGTCGATCTGCCGCTCGAGGCGCAAGAGCTGGCTCTGCATCGCGGAGAGGACGTCGCGGCGCGCGGCGTCGAGCGGCTCGTCGCCGTGGCCGAGGCATGCGGCGAAGTTCGAGAGCGCGGTCAGCGGCGTGCGCAGCTCGTGCGCGACGACGGTGAGGTAGTGGTGCTTGAGCTCCTGCACGCGCACCTCGGCGGTCGCGTCCTTGATCACGGCGAAGGAGCCGGCCGTCCCGCCGCCGCCCGCGGCGACCAGCGGCACCGTCGTCACGTCGGCGATCGTGCCGCCGCGCGCGAGCGGGACCCGGGCGCGCCGCTGCTCGGGCGGCCGGTCGTCGTCGCAGCGCACGACGAGCGCGTCGCGCAGCCCCGGATCGATCCGCAGCTCCGCGAGCGGCCGGCCGAGGCACTCCTCCGCGGCGAGGCCGAGCAGCTTCGCGGCGGCGGGGTTCATCTGCTGCACGCGGCCGTGGCGGTCGGCGATGACGATCGCGTCGGAGATCGCGTGGAGGACGGCGTCGGCGCGCGAGAGGCTCGCGCGATGGTGGAGCTGCGCCGCCTGCGCGGCGGCGAGGCGCCGCCCCATCGCCTCGGCCGTGTCGCCCCCGTCGCTCTCCTGCCCGCGGCGCGCCGCCTCGATCACGGCGGAGACGGTGGAGCGCAGCAGCTCGAGGTCGGTGAACGGCTTGCGCAGGTAGGCGCCGACGCCGTTCTCGACCGCGTCGGTGTCGGCGACCATCGCCGGGAACGCGGTGATCGCGATGATCCCGATCCGGCCGCCGAACTCCTCGCGCAGCTTGCGGATGAAGTCGTGGCCCGACATGCCCGCCATGTGGAGGTCGGTCACGATCACGTCGGGCCGATGGCGACGGACGGCGGGCAACGCGTGCAGCGGCGAGGGGAAGACCTCGACCTCGCGGCCGGGCGCGCGCAGGACGCGGCGCAGGAGGGCCAGGATGCCCTCCTCGTCATCGACGATCACCACCCGCTCGACCATGCGCGCGCGTCTCCGCTCCGCTCTCTTCGGACGGGGCGCGGGAGCGCTGGACGGGAATTGCGTTCCGTACGCGCGCGCCGGGGCGCTCAGGCCGCCGGGGTCGCGAGGCGCGCGAGGACCGCCGCTTCGGTGGCCGCGACCTGGAAGTATTGGTCGAGGTGCATCATGCGGAGGATCTTCTGCAGGAACTGGGTCACGCCGACGAGCCAGAGCGCGCCGGTGGCCGCGTGGATCTGGTTGTGCAGCCCGATCATCAGGCCGACGCCGCACGAGTCGACGATGCTGACTTCGGAGAGCTCGAGCACGAAGTGGCGCTGGCCGCCGTCGAGCAGCTCCTGCGTCCGCGTGCGCAGCACGGCCTTCAGCGCGTCCGCGACGTCGTAGTTCAGGTAGCGGGCGCGCAGCTGGATCGTCGCGCCACGGCCGTCCGGCCACGCGCGGATCGCATAGAGCGGTTCGGTCGACATCGGTTCCGCCATGAGCGACCCACCCCCATTCCCGTTTCCTTGTCGGCGCGGGCCGGGGGAGCGCTCAAGCCCCCGGGGCGGGCCGACGGGGACGAGGCGCGTCCCTCGGCCTCAGCGCGGGAGGAAGGGGAACGCCTCGCTGCCGCAGCGCTCGCTGGCCGCGGCGCGCAGGAGTCCCTCGACCTCGCCGGCGGTCGACCACGACGGGAGGCCGGCGAGGAGCGCGGCCGCCTCTTCCGGCGCGAACGCGCGGAAGATCAGGCGCGCTTCCGGCAGGTGGACCGGCGACATCGAGAAGCGCTGCAGTCCGAGTCCGTAGAGCGCGAGCGCGGGCAGCAGCTGGCCGGCCATCTCGCCGCAGACGGTGATCGGCTTCTTCGCGGCGTGGCCCGCCGCGATCACGCGCTGCAGGAGGAGCAGCGCCGCGGGATGGAGCGGCTGGTAGAGCGCGGCGACCTGCAGGTTGTTGCGGTCGACCGCGAAGAGGTACTGGAGCAGGTCGTTCGTCCCGATCGAGACGAAGTCGGCCTCGCGCAGCAGGTCGGCGGCGGCGAGCGCGGCGACCGGCACCTCGACCATCGCGCCGAGCGCCACGGCGTCGCCGTGCGGCAGCCCCTGCCGGCGCAGGTCGCCCTTCAGGTCGTCGAGGAGCTGAAGCGCGCGGCGCACCTCCTCCACCGTCGTGACCATCGGCAGCAGGATCTTCAGCGGTCCGTGCGCCGCGGCGCGCAGCAGCGCGCGCAGCTGCGGGATCAGCAGGTCGGGCCACTCGAAGGTGAGCCGGATGCCGCGCCAGCCGAGCGCGGGGTTCGGCTCGCGCGGCGTGACGAGGTAGGGCAGCGGCTTGTCGCCGCCGACGTCGATCGTGCGGAAGGTGACTTCGCGGCCGTCGACGTGGCGCAGCACGTCCTTGTAGAAGGCGAGCTGCTCCTCCTCGGACGGGAAGGTCGAGCGCCCCATGAAGAGGAACTCGGTCCGGTAGAGGCCGACGCCGTCGGCGGAGCGCAGCACCGCCGGGTCGAGGTTGTCGAAGTTCTCGATGTTGAGGAGGAGCGAGAGGCCGCGGGTGCGCGCGATGTCGGAGTGGGCGCTGTCGACGAGGCGGCGGCGCTCGACGACGAGGCGCGCGCGCGAGCGGTCGACCGCGCCGCGCAGCCGCGCGTCGGGCGCGACCCAGACGCGCCCCTTGCGGCCGTCGAGCGCGATCTCGCCGCCCGGCGGCGCGAGCGCGTCGAGCCCGCGCACGCCGCTGACGGCGGGGATGCCCGAGGCGCGCGCGAGGATCGCGACGTGGCTGGCGTCGCCGCCGACCTCGGTCACGATGCCGAGCAGGCGGCTGCGGTCGAGCGTCAGCGTGTCGGTCGGCAGCAGCTCGCGCGCGCAGAGGATCACCGGCCCGCCGCTCGCCAGCGCGTCCTGCTGGCGGCGCACCAGCACGCGCTGCACGCGGTTGGCGACGTCGCGCACGTCGGCGGCGCGCTCGCGGAAGAGCTCGTCCATCTTCGAGAAGAGCGCCGCGACGTGGTCGATCTCGTCCTTGAGCGCCGCCTCGGCGTTCTGCCGCTGCGCCGAGATGCGCGCTTCGACCGCCTCGCGCAGCATCTCGTCCTGGAAGAGCGCGAGGTGCGCGTCGAAGATCCGCCGCTCGCCCTCGGGCAGCGCGCCGGCGTGGGCGTCGCGCAGCCGGCGGAACTCCTCCTCCGCCTCGCGGAACGCGTCGCGCAGCCGCGCGATCTCGGCCGCCTCCTCGCCCGCCGCGAGCGCGCGGCGCGGGAGCTCGCCGACGTCGTTCTTGAAGTAGTAGACCGGGCCGATCGCGACTCCCGGCGAGATGCCGAGGCCGCGGACCGGCTTGCGACGGCGCGACCGGCTCACGAGGCGTCGCGCTTCCACGCGGCCATCTGCGCGGCGAGGTAGCCCTCGAGCTGCCCCTCGGCGACGCGCTCCTGCCGCATCGTGTCGCGGTGGCGCACGGTCACGGTCGAGTCGTCCTTGGTCTGGCCGTCGACGGTGAGGCAGAACGGCGTGCCGACCTCGTCCATGCGGCGGTAGCGCCGGCCGATGGCGCCCGCCTCGTCGTAGAAGGTCGTGAAGCGGGCGCGGAGCCCCTTCTCGATCGCGCGCGCCTTCTCCGGCATCCCGTCCTTCTTCACCAGCGGCAGCAGCGCCACCTTGAGCGGCGCGAGGCGCGGATGGAGCTTCAGCAGGACGCGCGTCTCGCCCTCGACCTGCTCCTCGCGGTACGCGTCGACCAGGAACGCGAGCGTCGCGCGGTCGCAGCCGGCGGCGGGCTCGATGACGAACGGGACGTAGTGCTCCTTGGTCTGCTCGTCGAAGAACTGGAGCTCCTTGCCGCTGACGGCGGCGTGGCGCTTCAGGTCGAAGTCGGTGCGCGACGCGACGCCCTCGAGCTCCGACCAGCCGAACGGGAAGAGGTACTCGACGTCGGTGCAGCCGTTCGAGTAGTGGGCGAGCTCGTCCTTCGCGTGGTCGCGCAGGCGCAGCTTCGCCGGGTCCATGCCGAGATCGACGTACCACTGCTGGCGCAGGCGGCGCCACTCGTCGAACCACTTCTGCCAGTCGGCGGGCGGGACGAAGAACTCCATCTCCATCTGCTCGAACTCGCGCGTCCGGAAGATGAAGTTGCCCGGCGTGATCTCGTTGCGGAACGACTTCCCGATCTGCGCGATGCCGAAGGGCGGCCGCTTGCGCGCCGACTGCTGGACGTTCACGAAGTTGGTGAAGATTCCCTGCGCCGTCTCGGGCCGCAGGTAGGCGGTCGCGGCCGAGTCCTCGACCGGGCCGAGGAAGGTCTTGAACATCAGGTTGAAGCGGCGCGGCGCCGTCAGCTCGCCGCCGCACTCGCCCGGCTTCTTCGACGGCTTCTCGAGGCAGCGCGCGTCGTCGAGCTTGTCGGCCCGGAAGCGCCCCTTGCACTTGAGGCAGTCGACGAGCGGGTCGGTGAAGTTCTCGATGTGGCCCGACGCCTCCCACACCCGCGGGTGCTGGATGATGGCCGAGTCGAGCCCGACGATGTCGTCGCGCTCGTGGACCATCGCGCGCCACCATGCGTCCTTGACGTTGCGCTTGAGCTCGACGCCGAGCGGGCCGTAGTCCCAGCTCGAGCCGATGCCGCCGTAGATCTCGCTCGCCTGGAAGACGAAGCCGCGGCGCTTCGACAGCGACACCAGCTTCGACATCAGATCGTCGGCCATCGTGCGATCCCCAGGGAGCAGGGCAGGCGGCCGTGCCGGCGGCGCGCGGCCGCCGACGCGGTCGGAGCGGCCGGAAGGCGCGGCCCGGCCAGCCGGAAAGGGCGACCATTCAAGGGGGGCGACGGGCGGCGATCAAGCACGCGCGCGGGGCGCCGGCTTGGTCGGAGACGGGCGGCGGCTTATCCTATCCGCGCCTCAGACCACGACTTCCGATCACGCGACGATGCTCACTGCGACGCGCACGCTGCCGGACCTCGACCCGATCTGCGACAAGATCGCCGCCGGAACGCGCCTCGACGCGGCCGACGGGGCGGCCCTGCTCCGCAGCGACGACCTCCCCCTCCTGGGCGAACTCGCGACCGTCGTGCGCGACCGCAAGAACCCCGACCGCGTCGTCACCTACATCGTCGACCGCAACATCAACCCGACCAACGTCTGCGTCGCGCGCTGCAGCTTCTGCGCCTTCGACCGGCTGCCGGGCGATCCCGAGGGCTACGTCCTCACGCACGAGCAGGTCTTCGCGAAGGTCGACGAGCTGCTGGCGGTGCCCGGCGTCGACGAGCGGCTGATCGCGCGCGGCGGCGTGCAGGTGCTGATGCAGGGCGGCCACCACCCGAAGCTCGGCATCGAGTGGTACGAGCAGCTCTTCGCCGCGCTGCGCGCCCGCTACCCGAAGCTCCACGTCCACGGCCTCTCGCCGTCGGAGATCCTCCACGTCTCGAAGCTGTCGCACCTCTCGCTCGACGAGGTCGTGGCGCGCCTGCGGGCGGCGGGGCTGAACAGCATCCCGGGCGGCGGCGGCGAGATCCTCGTCGACCGCGTGCGCCGCGAGATCGCGCCGGGCAAGGCGATGACCGACGAGTGGCTCGAGGTCATGCGCGTCGCCCACCGCCACGGGATGATGACGACCGCCACGATGATGTACGGCCACGTCGAGACGCAGGACGAGCGCGTGGAGCACCTGCTCCGCCTGCGCGAGCTCCAGGACGAGTCGCTCGCCGCCGGCAAGGGCTCCTTCACGGCGTTCATCTGCTGGCCCTTCCAGCCGGGCGGCAGCGAGCTCGACTGCCCGAAGAGCGGCGCCAACGAGTTCCTGCGGATGAACGCGGTCGCGCGGCTGATGCTCGACAACTTCCCCCACCAGCAGACCTCGTTCGTGACGCAGGGCGACAAGCTCGGCCAGCTCGCCCTCTTCTACGGTTGCGACGACTTCGGCGGGACGATGCTGGAGGAGAACGTCGTCTCCGCGGCGGGCACCCAGTGCCTGATCACGATCGGGCAGATCGAGCACTGCATCCGCGCCGCCGGCTTCGAGCCGATGCGCCGCAACATGTACTACGAGCGGGTGGCCGCATGACCCCCGTCGCGACCAGCGCCGCGCCAGAGGCTGCCGCCCCGCGTCATGCGCGCGGCGACGACGACGAAGCGCGCCTGCGCGCGATCGAGGAGCGCGTCCACGCGGGCGAGCGCCTCGCGTTCGACGACGGCCTCTTCCTGATGCGCACGCCGGCGCTCCACCGCGTCGGCCGCCTCGCCAACTGGGTCCGCGAGCAGCGCCACGGCGACCGCGCCTACTTCGTCGTGAACCGCCACCTCAACCCGACCAACTTCTGCGTCTACGACTGCAAGTTCTGCGCCTTCTACCGCCGCGCGAACGACCCGGCCGGCTACCGCATGTCGCTCGACGACGTGCGCCGCGTCGTGCGCGACGAGTTCGAGCGCGAGCTGACCGAGGTCCACATCGTCGGCGGCATCGACCCGAAGCTGCCGTACGCGTACTTCATCGACCTGCTCCGCGTCATCAAGGAGGAGCGTCCCGACCTCCACCTGAAGGCGTGGACGATGATCGAGATCGAGTGGTTCGCGCGGATCTCGAAGAAGAGCATCGAGGAGGTGCTCGACGACCTGCTCGCGGCCGGGCTCGGCTCCTGCCCCGGCGGCGGCGTCGAGGTGCTCTCCGATCGCGTGCACGCCGCGATCTTCCCCGACAAGCTCTCGCCCGCGCAGTGGCTCGACACCGCGCGCCGCGTGCAGCTCCACGGCGTCCGCATGAACGCGACGATGCTGTACGGCCACATCGAGACCGACGCCGAGCTCGTCACGCACATGGTCCGGATCCGCGAGCTGCAGGACGAGACGAAGGGGTTCATGACCTTCATCCCGCTCGCGTTCCATCCGGCGAACACCGAGCTCTCCCACCTGCCGGGACCGACCGGCCTGCTCGACCTGCGGACGATCGCGGTGTCGCGCCTCATGGTCGACAACATCGACCACCTGAAGACCTACTGGATCATGCAGGGCCTCGGCGTGGCGCAGGTGGCGCTGCGCTACGGCGCCGACGACGTCGATGGCACCGTCGTCGAGGAGAAGATCACCCACGACGCGGGCGCGAAGTCGCCCTTCGGCGTGACGCAGGGCGAGCTCGTCCGCTTGATCCGCGAGGCGGGCCGCGAACCGTTCCGGCGCGATACGACCTATTCCCGCCTCACGCCCGTGTGAGCCCGAGCATGGCGAAGATCCGCATCGGTGTCGTCGACTTCGTGAACGCGCGCCCGCTCGTCTGGGGGCTCGACAAGGAACGCGGCGTCGAGCTGGTCCGCGACCGGCCGGCCGCGCTGCAGCACGCGCTGCGAAAGGGCGAGCTCGACGTCGCGCTGGTCTCGTCGATCGAGGCGTTCCGCACGCCCGAGATCAAGATCCTGCCCGAGATCGGCATCTGCTCCGAGGGGCCGGTGAAGAGCGTGAAGCTCTTCCTGAAGAAGCCGCTCGAGCAGGTCGAGAAGGTCGCGCTCGACGCCGGCAGCCGCACCGGCGCGGCGCTGGTGAAGATGATCTTCTCCGAGTTCCTGCTGCGGCCGGGCGTCGTCGCCAAGGAGATCGAGCCGACGCTCGACCCCGCGAAGGTCGACGCCGACGCGGTGCTGCTGATCGGCGACGCGGCGCTGCGCGCGAAGGCGGGCGCGCTCGAGCCGCTCGACCTCGGCTGGTTCTGGAGCGACCGCACCGGCATGCCGTTCGTCTACGCGGTGTGGGCGTGCCGCAAGCCGAAGATCGTCGACTCGGTGCTGCCGCTGCTGCTGCGCGCGCGCGATCGCGGCCTGCTCGAGCGGAGCAAGATCGCGGCGGCCGCGGCGCACGACCTCGACCTGCCGGTCGCCGGCCTCACGCAGTACCTCACGCGCAACCTGCGCTACCAGCTCGGCGAGCGCGAGATCAAGGGGCTCGAGCGCTTCCGCGACATCGGCGCGACGCACGGCCTCTGCAATCGCCACGACGTCCCGTTCGTGCAGGTGCGCCTCCACGCCGGCTGAGCCGCGGACTCGCCGCGCGCGCGCCGCTATCATCCCGCGCCTCGTGACGCGGCGCCTCTTGGCGGGGGCGCGCGCGCCGCCGTGAGGAGCGGAGGGGACGCGATGGCGACGAAGGTCGCGGGACAACCGGGCTTGTTCGGCCAGGCGGCGACGATGGACGACGGCGCGAAGAAGGCAGCGAAGCGCCCGGCCAAGCAGCCGGACACGGAAGCGCCGCCCGCGGACGCCGCGGATCCCAAGGGCGCCGACGCGAAGAGCGCCGACGCCAAAGGCCCCGAAGCCAAGGGCGGCGACACCGTCGCCCACCGCCTCGCGACCAAGCAGCGCGAGATCTCGGTCTCCGAGTTCTTCACCAAGAACCGCCACCTGCTGGGCTTCGACAACCCGCGCAAGGCGCTGCTGACCGCGATCAAGGAGGCGGTCGACAACTCGCTCGACGCGTGCGAGGAGGCGGGGATCCTCCCCGACGTGAGGGTCGAGATCCTGCCGACCGCGCGCGAGGACCGCTTCCGCGTCGTGGTCGAGGACAACGGCCCCGGCATCGTGAAGCAGCAGCTCCCCCACGTCTTCGCGCGGCTGCTCTACGGCTCGAAGTTCCACGTGCTGAAGCAGCAGCGCGGCCAGCAGGGGATCGGCATCTCGGCCGCCGCGATGTACGGGCAGCTCACGACGGGCAAGCCGCTCTCCGTCATCTCGCGCATCGGCAAGAAGCATCCGGCGTGGTACGTCGAGCTCAAGATCGACACCGCGAAGAACCGCCCCGAGGTGCTGCGCGAGATGGAGACCGACTGGGACAAGGAGCACGGCACGCGCATCGAGCTCGAGCTCGAGGCGAAGGTGCAGAAGGGCAAGCAGTCGGTCGACGAGTACCTCGTGCAGACGGCGATCGCCAACCCGCACGTGCAGCTCGAGTACAAGGACTGGGAGGGCGTGGAGCAGAAGTTCGAGCGCGCGACGAAGACGCTGCCGGCGCAGCCCAAGCAGATCCAGCCCCACCCCTACGGCGTCGAGGTCGGGATGCTCGGCGGGATGATGAAGACGACCGAGGCGAAGCGCCTCGCGGCGTTCCTGAAGAGCGACTTCTCGCGCGTGAGCCCGCGCGTCGCCGAGGAGATCTGCGAGCTGGCGAAGGTGTCGCCCGACGCGCGCCTCACCGGCCTCGAGGCCGAGGAGATCGAGCGCGTCCACCAGGCGATGAGCCAGGTGAAGATCATGGCGCCGGCCACCGACTGCATCGTGCCGATCGGCGAGGCGGGCCTCGTCGCCGGCATGAAGAAGGTGATGAAGGCCGACCTCTACCTCGCCGAGACGCGCGCCCCGAAGATCTACCGCGGCAACCCGTTCGTCGTGGAGGTCGGCGTCGCGTGGGGCGGCGAGCTGCCGGCCGAGGAGCCGGTGCGCCTCGTCCGCTTCGCCAACCGCGTCCCGCTCCTCTACCAGCAGGGCGCGTGCGTCACGACCAAGGCGGTCATCACCACCGACTGGCGCAACTACCTGCTGCAGCAGCCGAAGGAGTCGCTGCCGGTGGCGCCGATGGCGATCGTCGTCCACCTCGCGTCGGCGTGGGTCCCCTTCACCAGCGAGGCGAAGGAGGCGATCGCCCACTACCCCGAGATCCTGAAGGAGCTGCGCCTCTCGCTGATGGAGATGGGGCGCAAGATCGCGACCCACGTGCGCAAGACGCGGCGCGCGGCGGACGAGGCGAAGAAGCGCGACTACATCGACATGTTCCTGCCGACGGTCGTCGAGGCGCTGCACGAGATCCTGGCGCTCGACAAGCCGACGCTCGACCGGACCAAGGGCAACCTGCGCGACATCCTCGAGGCGTCGCGCAAGAAGATGGTCTGACCCGCCCGCGATCCGGGGCGCTGCGAACGGAGCCGAGACGATGGCGAAGGACGGGAAGAAGTCGGGCAAGCGGGCGAGCGCGAATCCCGAGCTCGACAAGGTCACGATGCAGTGCATCGACCGCGCGGCGAACCGCGTGCTCGACTCGATCGCGAAGAAGAAGCAGCCCGAGCTGAGCTTCCCGGTCCGCTCGCTCAGCAACGTCGACTACGACGTGAAGAAGGGCTTCTTCGAGCTCGGCGAGAACCTCTCGACGCGCACGCTGACCGTCAACTCGGTGAAGACGTTCGCGCAGACGCTGAAGCTGATGGCGCTGTCGAAGCAGATGGTCCAGGAGGACAACTGGGCGACCAAGCGAGAGGCGTACTACGTCAGCAAGAACTGGCGCGACGCCCGCTTCGACGAGCAGCCCGAGTCGGACACAGTGATGGACGACGTCGAGGCGATGTTCAGCCTCGACGGCGTCACGCGCGAGCAGCTCCGCTTCATCCCCGACGAGCACGGCGGCGCGGTGGCCGGCGAGCTGACCGTCATCGACCGCGATCCCCACACCCACGAGCCGATCGAGATCGACTGCACCAAGTTCGGCACCGGCGCCTACTCGATCCCGTCGTCGGTCGAGCACCTGAAGTTCCGCACCAACGCGAAGTTCGTCCTCGCGATCGAGACCGGCGGCATGTTCCAGCGCCTGCAGGGCAACGGCTACCCGCAGGACGCCCACTGCATCATCGTCTCGATGGCCGGCGTGCCGACGCGCTCGACGCGCCGCTTCCTGCGCCGCCTCACCGACGACCTCGACCTGCCGGTCTACGCCTTCGTCGACTGCGACCCCTACGGCATCGCCAACATCTACCGCACGCTCAAGGTCGGCTCCGGCAACGCGGCGCACATCAACCAGTTCTTCTGCGTCCCGCGCGCCCGGTTCCTCGGCGTCACGCCGCAGGACATCATCGACTTCAAGCTGCAGGACGCGACCCACCCGCTGCAGGAGGTCGACGAGAAGCGCGCGCGCGACGCGCTGAAGAACGACCCCTTCTTCAAGAAGAACAAGGCGTGGGTGAAGGCCTTCGAGCAGATGCTCGCGATGAAGGTGCGCGCCGAGCAGCAGGCGCTGACCAAGTGGGGACTCAACTACGTCCTCACCGAGTACCTGCCGCGCAAGCTGAAGAGCCCGGGGCAGTTCCTGCCGTAGGCCGCGCCGTCCGCGACGCCGCGGACCGAGCGTGCTAGAACGCGCCGCATGGATCCGACGCGCGACGGGCCGGCGACGTGGGTCGAGCGGGCGTCACGCGGGGACGCGGCGGCGGTCGCGCTGCTGCTCGAGCGCCACCTGCCCGGCCTGCGCGCCTGGCTGCGGCTCCGCGCCGGAAGGATCCTGCTCGCGAAGGAGTCCTCCTCCGATCTGGCGCAGTCGGTCTGCCGCGAGATCCTCGAGCACGCCGGTCGCTTCCAGTACGCGGGCGAGGCGCAGTTCCGCAAGTGGCTCTACACCACGGCGCTGCGGAAGATCGCCCACCGCTACGAGCACTTCGACGCGGCGAAGCGCCGGGCGCCGCGGGCCGGCACGCGCGACCCCGAGCTGCTCGAGGCGTGCGCGACGCTGCTCACGCCGAGCCGCGACGCGATCGCGCGCGAGGAGCTCGCGCGGACGGCCGACGCCTTCGAGAAGCTCTCCGACGAGCACCGCGAGGTGATCCTCCTGTCGCGCCTGGTCGGCTTGTCCGCGCGCGAGATCGGCGAGGAGATGGGCCGGTCGGAGGCCGCCGTGCGCCAGTTGCTGCGGCGCGCGCTGGCGGACCTCGCCGTCCGCGCCAAGCCGGGCGGCGACCCGCCGGATGCGGGGCGGTGAGCGCGAGCGACACGGACCGGTTGCGCGACCTCATCGCGCTCTGCCTCGAGCGCCGCGAGCAGGAGGGCGACGCCGCGATCGAGGCGGTCTGCCGCGACCATCCGCGCGACGCCGCCGCGCTGCGCGAACGGCTCGCGATCCTCGAACGCAGCGGACTCCTGGTCGATCGCGACGCGGCGCCGGCAGCGGCCGTGCCCGAACGGCTCGGCGACTTCCGCCTGCTGCGGCGTCTCGGCGAGGGGGGCATGGGCGTCGTCTACGTCGCCGAGCAGCTCTCCGTGCGGCGGGAGGTCGCGCTCAAGATCGTGCGACCCGAGCAGCTCTGGTTCGCCGGAGCCCGCGCGCGCTTCCGCCGCGAGGTCGACGCCATCGCGCGCCTCCAGCATCCCGGCGTCGTGCCGATCCTCGCGGTCGGCGAGGAGGCGGGCGTCCCCTACTTCGCGATGGAGCGCGTCGCGGGCTGCAGCCTCGCCGAGGCGATCGCGTCGCTCGCGACCCGCGACGCCGCGCGCTTGACGGGGCGCGATCTCGCCGACGCCATCGCGGCGGCGGCGCGCCGCGGGGACGACGCGCCGCGCGAGACGGGCGTCTCCTTCGTCTTCGAGGGCAGCTACGCCGACGCCTGCTTCCGCGTCGTGCGCCAGCTCGCCGAAGCGCTCGACCACGTCCACCGCTGCGGCGTGCTCCATCGCGACCTCAAGCCCTCGAACGTGATGGTCACGCCGGCCGGGCGCGCGATGCTCGTCGACTTCGGCCTCGCCAGCACCTTCGGCGCGAGCCGGCTCACCCGCTCGGGCGCGCAGCTCGGCTCGCTCCCCTACTCGGCGCCGGAGCAGCTCCGCAACGAGCCGGAGATCGACGCACGCGCCGATCTCTACGCCCTCGGCGTCACGCTCTACGAACTGCTCACGCTCCGCGCCGCCTACTCGTCGTCGAGCTCCGAAGGGCTGGTCCGCGCGATCGAGGCCGGCGCCCCGCCGCCGATCCGGACCCTCAATCGCTCCGTCACGTGGGAAGCCGAGACGGTCTGCATGACCGCGATGGAGCGCGACCGCGCGCGCCGGTACGCGTCGGCCGCCGACTTCGCCCGCGACCTCGAGAACCTGCTGCAGCGCCGCCCCATCGACGCGCGCCGGCCCGGTCCGGCCCTGCGCGCGCGCCGCTGGGCGCAGCGCCGTCCGGCGCTGGCGGTCGGCGTCGCGCTCGGTGCCCTGATCGCGGTCGGCGGACCGGTCGCCTACGGCCTGATGGAACGCGCCTCGCGCATGCGCGTGTCGGCGGCGTACGGCCGCGTCGACGGGCTGCGTCTGTCGGGGCAATCGACCGCGCTCCTCGCCTCCGATCCCACGCTCGGCCTGCTGCTCGCGATCGAGGGCGCCGAGCGCGAGCCGTGCCGCACCGCCAACGACGCGCTGATCGCCGCGCTCCACGCCTGCCGCGAGCGCGCGACGCTGCTCGGCCACGACGGCCCGGTCCTCGAGGCGCGCTTCAGCCCCGATGGCGCGACGCTCGCGACCGCGTCGACCGACGGAACGGTGGTCCTCTGGGAGACGGCGACGGGGCGGTCGCGCGCGCGCATGGTCAGCCACGAGGAGTCGGTGGTCAGCGTCGACTGGAGCCCGGACGGCCAGCGCCTCGTGACCGCGTCGGCCGACGGCACGGCCCGCCTCTGGAGCGTCGACGGCGCTTGCGAGCGCGTGCTGCGGTGCGGCGCCGCGCGCCTCGTCGACGCCCGTTTCGACGGCGCGGGCGCGCGCGTCGTCACGGCCGGATCCGACGGCGTCGCCCGGCTCTGGCGCGTCGCCGACGGCGAGCCGCTCGCGTCGTTCGACGGTTCCGACGGCGAGCTGCTCGAGGCGCGCTTCTCCCCCGACGGCGCGACGGTCGCGACGGCCGGTGCCGACGGCACGGCGCGCCTCTTCGCGGCCGGCGACGGGCGCCGCCTCGCGCGCTTCGAGGGCGACGGAGCGATCGACCACGTGCGCTTCGATCCGCGCGGCGAGCGCCTCGCCGTCTGCGGACGCTCGCGCGACGCGCGCGTCTTCGACCTCGCGACCGGCGCCGAGGCGCTGCCGCCGCTGCGCCACGCCGATCGCGTCGCGAGCGTCGAATGGAGCCGCGACGGGAGCGAGCTCGTCACGGCGTCGTGGGACCACGCGGTCGGCGTCTGGGACGCGGCGACCGGCGAGCCGCGGCTCCGCCTGCGCGGGCCGCGCCGGATCCTGCGCTTCGCGCGCTTCAGCCCCGACGGTCGCGTGCTCCTCGCCGGCGGCGACGATCACGTCGGCTACCTCTGGAACGCCGCGACCGGCGCCGCGCTCGGCGCGCTCCACGGCGACGGTGCCCCGATCGTCTGCGGCGACTTCAGCCCCGACGGCTCGACGATCGCGACCGCCGGGGGCGCGCCGCGGCTCTGGGCCGCGCCGGAGCCGGCCGAGCTCGTCGACTGGGCCGGACACGCCGACAAGGTGCTGGGCATCGTCGTCAGCCGCGACGGCTCCCGCTTCGTGACCGCCTCGCGCGACGGGACGGCGCGCGTCTGGGACGTCGCGACGCGCGCCCTCGTCTGCACGCTCGCCGACCACGACGGCTGGGTGATCGCGGCCTCCTTCAGCCCCGACGGTGCGCGCGTCGTGACTGCCGGCGCCGACCGGACCGCCCGCGTCTGGGACGCCGCCAGCGGAGCGCCGCTCGCGGTGCTGCGCGGCCATCAGGGCCGCCTGCTCTCCGCCCGCTTCGACGCGGGCGGCGCGCGCGTCTTGACGACCAGCGAGGACGGGAGCGCGAGGCTGTGGGAGTGGGAGGCGGCGAGGGAGGTGCAGTCGTTCCGCGTCGGCGGCGGCCGGCTGCTGCGCGCCTACCTCTCCGCCGACGGCGCACGCGCCGCCTTCGGCAGCGACGATGGCGTGGCGAGCGTGTGGGACGTCGCGACCGGCGCGCGCGTCGCCGTGTTCCGCGACGCGCTCGGCGCTCCCGTCGCGTTCGACTCCGCCGGCCGCCGACTGCTGCTCCCGACGCGCGACGACACGGTCTCCGTCTGGGACTGGGCGAGCGACCGGATCGAGGCGGTGCTGCGCGGCCACGGCGACACGGCGGGCGCGGCGGCCTGCTCTCCCGACGGGACGCTCGTCGCGACGGGCAGCAACGACGCGACCGTCCGGCTCTGGGACGCCGCGAGCGGGCGCGAGCTGGCGCGCTTCGCGGGCCACGACGACATCGTCGCCTTCGTCGACTTCTCGCCCGACGGCAGGACGCTCGTGAGCGCCTCGATCGACGGACGAGTGCTCCGCCGGCCGGTCGATCCGCTGGCCGCCGCGCGGTCGGCGGTGGCCCGCGAGCTCACGGCCGACGAGCGGATCGCCTACGAGATCGGCGACGTCGCGGCGTGGAAGGAGGCGCTCGCGCTCGTGCAGCGGCTCGACGCCACGTGCGCGCTCGCCGAGGAGCGGAGCGCCGCCGTGCGCGCCGCGACCGGCGCGAGCGCGGAGGTCCGCCGCGCGGCGCTCGCGATCGCGGCCACGCGGCACCAGACGCCGCTGCAGCTCGCGCGGGCGGCGTGGGCGACCGCGACGAGCGCGCGGCGCGACGCGGACGGCGACCTCCGCGCGCGGCGTCGCGCCGAGGAGGCGTGTCGCCTGCTCCCCGACGCGACCACGTTCCGCCGCGCGCTCGGGGTCGCGCAGTTGCGGTGCGGTGAAACCGAGGCGGCCGTCGCGACGCTCTCGCGGCCGGGCCTCCTCGACGGTGAGGAGGGAGCCGTTGCGCCGGCGCTCGCCGCGCTGGTGCTCGCGCAGCAACGGCTCGGCCGCCAAGACGAGGCGCGCGCCGCGCTCGAACGGCTGCGCGCGGCGGACCGCGCCGGGAGGCCGACGCCGACGGCGATCGAGCTCGAGGCGCTCGCGACGGCGCCCGCCGAGCCGCGGCCGGGATCCCCGCCGCGCCACTGAGGCGCGCGACACCGCGTCACGCGGCGTCGCGTTTCCGGTTCCTCCTGGCGATCCGCGGCGGCCATCGCCGTCGCGGACTCCCCCCGATCCACCCAGGAGGACGTCCGTGAATCGCAACCAGTCGCTGGCGAGCGCGGCGCGCGGCGCCGCCTTCGCGCTGCCCGCCCTGCTCGCCGCTCTCGGTGCCGCGCCCGATGCCGCCGCGCAGGTGGCCGGCGGCGAGTGGCACAGCACCCTCTCCGGCCGCGGCTTCGGCACCGCGATCGCCAACGCGGGCGACGTCGACGGCGACGGCGCCGACGACCTCCTGGTCGGCGAGCCGCTCTACTACCCGGCTGGCGGCCTGACCTACGAGGGGCGCGTCGTGCTCTACAGCGGGGCGACGCAGGCGCTGATCCGCGCCCACGACGGCACGCAGGCGCAGGAGCAGCTCGGGACGGCGATGGCGGGCGTCGGCGACCTCGACCTCGACGGCCGCGACGACTACGTCATCGGCTCGTGGATCCACAGCTCGAACGGCTGGTCGCAGAACGGGGAGGTCGTCGCGTACAGCGGCAGCGACGGGAGCGTGCTCTGGTCGGTGGCCGGCACGCGCACCAACCATTACGTCGGCTACAGCGTCGCCGGCGTCGGCGACGTCGACGGCGACGGAAGGCCCGACGTGCTGGTCGGCAACTACAACGCCGAGGTCACGCTCTACGGCGCGAGCGGCGCCGTGATCTGCTCGTTGACGGGCCAGGCGAGCTCGCTCTTCGGCTACTCGCTCTCCGGTTGCGGCGACCTCGACGGCGACGGCACGCGCGACTTCGTCGTCGGCGCGCCCTACTTCGTCGGCGGCTCGCCGGCCCGCGCCGCCTGCGGCGCCGTGCACGCCTACTCGGCCGCGACCGGGACGCTGCTCTGGAGCTCGCTCGGCGACAACGTGAACGACACGCTCGGCCGCTGCGTCTCGAGCACCGGCGACGTCGACGGCGACGGCGTCGGCGATCTCGTCGCGGGCAGCTACGGGTCGCCGGGGAACGGCAGCCTCTCCGGAATGGTCCGCGTCGCGAGCGGCGCCACGGGCGCGACGATCCGCACCACCTACGGCGACGCCGCCAACGACCGGCTCGGCTTCTCGGTCGTCGGCATGGGCGACCTCGACCACGACGGCGTCGACGACTACGCGGCGGGGACTCCGGACGGCGCGCCGCTGCTGGCGGGTCGCGTCCGCGCCTATTCGGGCGTCGACGGGAGCGTGATCCACGAATGGCTCGGCGTGACCTCGCCCACCGGCGGGAACGGCGATCTCGGCGGGTCGCTCGCGGCCGGCGACTGGAACGACGACGGCACGACCGACCTGGTGATCGGCGATCGGAGCTACTCCTGGACCGATCCGACCAGCGGCCAGCTCGTCCAGGGCGGCGGCGCGTTCCTCTACCTCGGCTGCCCGTCGTACAGCGACACCTACGGCGCCGGCTGGCCCGGCAATCTCGGCATCCCCACGCTCGTCGCGCTCAGCGATCCGCTCCTCGGCGCTTCGTTCGACACGTTCGCGAGCAACTCCGCCGGCTTCCCGACGCTCGCGCTGCTGCTCGCCGGCCTGTCGCCGGCGTCGATTCCCTACAAGGACGGCACCCTCCTCGTCGCTCCCGACCTGCTGAGCCTCTACTTCACGCTTCCGACCGCCGGCGCGACCTTCACCGAGGACGTGCCCGACGATCCGGCGCTCGCCTTCCTCGACCTCTACGCGCAGGTGGTCGAGAGCGACCCCGCCGCCAGCAAGAAGGTCTCGATGTCCGCCGGACTCCACTTGCGGATCGGCGCGAACTGAACGCACGACCGCGCACGCGCCGAGGAGGGAGCCGCGAGCTTCCTCCTCGGCGCGCGACGGCCGTACGCCGTCAGCGCGCCGCCGCGGCGAGCTCCTTGCGGAGCTCCTCCGCCGTCGCCACCGGCAGCTTGCACGCCCCGCCGCGACAGACCCACGCCGTCGCGCGCGGCGTCTCCTTGCCTTCGAGCAGCGGCGTGAGCTTCGCCACCGCCGCGCGCGTCTCGGGCGTCACGGCGATCACGACGCGGTTCGGCGCGAACCCCTCGCGCACGACGGCGAGGAACGGCTCGAGCGACGCGCGATCGGGGCCCGCCAGCACGATCTCGGCCGGTGCCGACTGCTCGAAGTCGACGGCGGCGAGCATGCGCGAGAGCGCCGGCGGCGACTGCTCGAGCGGCGCGCGGTAGTTCGCGATCGTCCGGTGGGCGGCGGTGCGCCACTTCGCGTCGCCGGTCAGCTCGGCGAGGCGCAGCAGGTTCATCGCGTGGACCGACGGGGCCGACGGCGTCGCGCCGTCCCACGCCTCTTTCGAGCGGACCAGCAGCGCCTCCGCGTCGTGCGCGGTGAAGAAGAAGCCGCCTTGCTCGCGATCCTCGAACTTCGCGAGCGTGGCTTCGGCGAGCTCGATCGCGAAGGCGAGGTCGGCCGGATCGAAGCGCGCTTCCCAGAGGTCGAGGAACCCCTCGATCAGGAAGGCGTGGTCGGCGAGATTGGCGACGTGCTTGGCGACGCCGCCGCGCCAGCTGCGGCGGAGGACGTGGGCGCTTCGTTCCCGCAACGGTTCGCCCACTTGGGCGATTCGTTCCCGCATCGGTACGCCCGCGTCGGCGGCGCTCCAGAGCTCGCGGCGGACGAAGGCGGCGGCCTCGCCGGCGGCGGCGACGTAGCGCGGCTCGCCGAGCCGCGCGCCGCAGCGGGCGAGCGCGGAGATCAGCAGCCCGTTCCAGTCGGCCAGCACCTTGTCGTCGCGGCCCGGCGCGATCCGCGGCGCGCGCGCGGCGAAGAGCTTCGCGCGCGCCTCGTCGATCCCGGCGCGCACCTTCGCCTCGTCCATGCTGCGCGCGCGCGCGAAGTCGGCGATCGCCCACGGCCGCCAGAGCACCGTCTTGCCGTGCTCGAAGTTGCCGGCGGCCGAGACGCCGAAGAAGGGGCCGATCCACGCGGCCGTCTCGGCGCCGAGCACGGCGTCGAGCTGAGGCGGATCCCAGACGAAGAACTTCCCCTCCTCGCCCTCGCTGTCGGCGTCCTGGCTGCTGCAGAAGCCGCCGCCGTCGCTGCGCATCTCGCGCAGCGCCCACTCCAGCGTGTCGCGCGCCACCTGCGCGAACGCCGCGTCGCCCGTTGCCTGCCAGCCGTCGAGGTAGGCGTTCGCCAGGAGCGCGTTGTCGTAGAGCATCTTCTCGAAGTGAGGCACCAGCCACTTCTCGTCGACCGAGTAGCGGTGGAAGCCGCCGCCGAGCTGGTCGTGGATCCCGCCGTCGGCCATCTTTCGCAGCGACTTCACCGCGGCGTCGCGCGCCGCCGGATTCCCGAAGCGCGCGTCGATCCGCAGCAGGAGCTGCAGGTCCATCGAGTGCGGGAACTTCGGCGCGCCGCCGAAGCCGCCCCACTCGTCGTCGAAGTTGCGCAGCAGGTGCTCCGCCGCGCGCGGCAGGAGGCGCGCGTCGCCGACGAACGCCGCGGGATCGCCCGCCTCGGGCGCGCTCGCCGCGATCGCGCGCAGGTGCTCGGTCAGCCCCTTCGCCGACTCGAGGACCTTGGGACGGTCCTCCTTCCAGAGGCGCGCCAGCTCCTTCAGCACGCGCGGGAAGCCGGCGCGGCCGTAGCGGTCCTCGGGCGGGAAGTAGGTGCCGCCGAAGAAGGGCTCGAGGTCGGGCGTGAGCCAGACCGACATCGGCCAGCCGCCGCTGCGCGTCAGCGCCTGCACCGCCTTCATGTAGACCTCGTCGACGTCGGGCCGCTCCTCGCGGTCGACCTTGATGCAGACGAAGTCGGCGTTCATCGCGGCGGCGATCGTCGCGTCCTCGAAGCTCTCGCGCTCCATGACGTGGCACCAGTGGCACGCCGAGTAGCCGATCGAGAGGAAGATCGGCTTGTCCTCCGCCTTCGCCTTCGCGAACGCCTCGGGCCCCCACGGATGCCAGTCGACCGGGTTGTGCGCGTGCTGCAGCAGGTAGGGCGACGTCTCGTGCGCGAGGCGGTTGGCCCGGCGCTCGGCTTCGGGGCGCGGCATGGCGGACTCCTGCGGCGAAGGGACGGGCGTGGCCGTCGCGGCGGGCGCGGCGCCGGCCGCCGGCTCGACCGCGATCCGGCCGTACGAGGGGGAGCACGCCGCGAAGAGCAGCCCGGCGAGCGAGCCGCGCGCGGCGCGCCGTCGCGTCACGGGACGAAGCGCCCTTCGCACCGCTCGACCCAGCCGAGCAGCTGCTCGCGCACCCAGTCGTAGGTCTGGACGAACTGCGCGACCAGCCGCCCCGACTCGCCCGCGGCCACCTGCGTCCGGAAGACGCCGACGTTCTCGAGGAAGATCGACTTCGGGTCGCGCTGCATCGTCTCGATGCGCGAGTGGAACTGCCCCTCGTCGACGGGCGCGGTCGGGAAGCTCATCCGCACCCCCATCAGCAGCGGCGGCCGCTCGAAGAGGGCGTAGTCGTCGGCGCCGAACGAGAGCATCGAGCGGCCCATCAGGTCGACCGCGTTCGGCGCGACGCGCGGCGACGCGAGCGACTGCACCGCGTACTGCTGCGCCGCGAAGTGCGGGATCTTCAGCTCGGCGAACGCGGCGCGCACGAAGGCGTCGAGCCGCTTCTCGAACTCCTCGCGCCCGATGCCGGTCAGCTGCTCCTGGATGCGCAGACGGTCGGGCAGGACCGTCGCCGACGACGCGGCGCCCTGCTGCGGGACCGGGTTCGAGAGCGTCGCGCCGCCCTGCACGAGCTGGAAGTTCACGTAGCGCGCCGCCTCGGCCTCGAAGCACTTCGCGTGGAGCCGCTGCAGGTCGGCGAGCTGCCACTGCACCGCGGGGAAGACGAGCTCGGCCAGGAACTGGATGCTGCGCAGGGGGTACACGTCACGCTCCGCGATCGCCGTGGAAGGGACGCGGCATTATCGGCGGCGCGGCGCGAGGAGCAACTCGAGCGCGATCCACGGCACCAGGACCGACGCGACCTGCAGCCAGGAGAGCGCCCCCACCACCGCGTCCTTCGCGTAGTGGACCAGCGAGTAGATCCGGCTCGTCAGCATCTCCTGCGCCGCCGGCAGCAGGACGATCGCGTCGAACTCCCGCATCATCAGCCCGAACGCCAGCGTCCCGACCGCCAAGAGCGCCGGCAGCAGCAGCGGCAGGCGCAGCCGGAGCAGGCGCGTCGCGGCGCCGATGGGCGCGAGGTCGGTCGCCTCCTCGATCTCCGGCGCGATCCGCCGCCAAGCCGCCGCGAGGCCCACCACCGCCAGCGGCAGGAAGCGCGCCGCGAAGGTCAGCGCGACCAGCCCCCAGCCGCGGTAGATCCGGTCGCCGATCCCGGCGTCGGCGAGGAAGAGCTGCTCGTGCGCCATGCCGAGCAGGAGGCTCGGGAAGGCGAGCGGCAGCAGGACGAAGGCGCGCGTCGCGGCGCGGACACGCGGCGCGCGCGCGAGCGCCCGCGCCGGCGCCCACGCCAGCGCGAGCAGCAGCAGCGCGCCGGCGACCGCGTTGCGCAGGCTGTGGCCGACGTCGGGGACGTAGCGCTGCAGCGCGGCGAGCACGGGCGAGCGCTGCCGGTAGACCGCGACGTCGAAGTTGAGCGGCGGCAGCGGCGGCGCCTGGTTGCCGGTCGGCGGCGGCGCCGTCGTCGCGCCGTTCGCGGTCGGCGCGGCCGGGACTGCCGGCGCCGCGGCCGCCGGCACCGTCGGCGGCGCACCCGGCTTCTTGAGCGCCATCTTCCCCAGCACGCCGAGCGGCACGACGACCGTCAGCGCGACCACCGTCAGCAGGAAGAGGTGGGCGAACGGCGCCGCTTTGCCGAGCTCGTAGGGCCGCGGCGCGACATGGCTGCCGGTCAGCGACGCGACCGCGCGACGCGGCTCCGCGCGCGCGAGGAGCAGCAGCCCGACGCCGGCGATCGCGACGAGCGGCACGGCGAACGCCGTCGCGCTGATCGGATCGACCTGCCGCACGAAGGCGCCGTAGACCTCGGTCGCGAAGACCTGGAAGGTCGCCTCGCCCTGCACGGCGAAGCTGAAGAAGTCGGGCACGACGAAGTCGGAGAGGGCGAAGACGAAGACCAGCAGCGCCGCCGCCGCGATCGCGCCGCGCGCGAGCGGAAGCGTCACGCGCCGCAGCGCGCGCCCCTCCCCCAGCGCCAGGCGCGCCGCGTCTTCCGCATCGGCACCGACGTCGCGGAACGCCTGCGCGGAGAGGAGCGCCACGACCGGGAAGAGCGCGCTCGACAGCAGGAAGACGATCGCGGGCAGCCCGTGCATCGAGACGACCTGCACCCACGCGATGCCCGCGAGGTAGGGCGGCAGCAGGAGCGGCACGATCGTGAGCGCGCGATAGGCGGCCGCGAAGCGCAGCCGCGTGCGCGCGACGAGGAAGCCGAAGGGGACGCCGACCAGCAGCGTCACGCCGACGACGGCGAAGGCGAGCTCGAGACTGTTCCAGAGCGTCGCGCGCCGCGCCGCCGGACCCGGCCCGCCGCCGAAGATCGCGGCGTAGGCGGCGACCGAGAAGGGTCCGCCGCCCGGGAAGAAGGAGCGGGCGATCAGGTAGAGCGCCGGCCCGAACGCGACGACCGCGAACGGGAGCCACGGCAGCGACCGGCGCAGCGCCTTCAGCATGCTGGCAGCCTCGTCGCCCCCGCGATGGCGAGGAAGCGTACGCGCCGCGCCGCGCCGATCAAGCCGCCTTGCTCAATCGATCTCGTTCGCCCCGAGGACGATGCGGTCGACGAGGCCGTACTCGACCGCCTGCTTCGCGTCGAGCCAGAAGTCGCGCATCGCGTCGTTCTTGACCTTCTCGGCCGACTTGCCGGTCTCGAGCTCGATGATCTTGTTGTACTTCTCGCGGATCCGCTCGATCTCGCTCGACGTGATCTCGAGGTCGCTCGCGCTGCCCATCGCCTGCATCGACGGCTGGTGGATCAGGAAGCGCGAGTTGGGCAGCGAGAAGCGCATCCCCTTGCGGCCGCCGAGGAAGATCGGCACGCCGGCCGACGCGGCGAGGCCGGCGCAGATCGTCCGCACCGGCGCGCGGATGAACTTCATCACGTCGTAGATCGCGAAGCCCGAGTCGGCGTCGCCGCCCGGCGAGTTGACGTAGACCGTGATCGGCTTCTCCTTGCTGCGGCCGTCGAGCAGCAGCAGCGCGGAGCACGCCTTCTCCATCAGCGTCCGGTCGACCGGCTTCGCGATCATGATCACGCGCTGCTGCAGCAGGAGCCGCAGCGTCGGCGGGACCGGCGGGCGCTTCTTCGGCTCGGCGGGCTTCTCCGGCTCGGCCGCGACGGGGAGCAGGGGGGCGAAGTCGAGGTCGCGGGAGGAAGCCATCGAGTCGTGTTCTCCGTCGGCTCGCGGCCGGGACGCCGCGAAGGCTGCGCAGGATATCGAGTCCGTCTCCTAGCCCGATCGGCCGATCCCGCCGCCCTTCTTGAAGACGAGGTCGTGGTCGGGCGACCAGGCGAGCGCGCGCCACGCCGGCACGAGGCGCTCGAGCTCCGCCACCGCCTGCGCCGGCCACTCCTTCGCCGCCAGCTCGGGCGCCTCGCGCGGCCACTTCCGGAAGAGCGTGAAGCGGTGCTCGCCCGGCTTGAACCACTGCGCGAAGGTCTGGAGCATCCCCGGCGTCATCTGCTCGCACGGCCAGAGCTTCTGCCAGTCGTGGATCCGCATCGCGTAGCCCGCCAGCGGCCGGAGCGCGGCGGACAGCCGCTCGTTCCAGGGCGCCTGCTTGCAGGTCGCGAGCAGGTTCTGCGTGTCCCACCAGCTCCGCTCCGAGATCCGGATGCCGAGCGTGAAGCCGTCGAGCGTCAGCTCGCCGTAGAGGAGCGCGTGGAAGTAGGACGGATCGAGGTCCTCCGCGAACTCCTGGCCGAGCGTCTCCTGCAGCAGCGCGCGCGCCTTCTTGCCGGGGAAGAGCGTGAACCAGAGCGCGTCGACGCGATAGCCGTTGAAGCTGAACGGGTGGTTGATCGAGGTCTTCGTCTCGAAGGCGGCGCCGGTCCGCGCCTTCAGCTCCTTCGCCGCGAGCTTGCCGATCGCCCCGAGGTTGGCGCGCACCAGCCGGCGCGAGTCGTTGAAGAGCGGGTCGCGCGTCTTGTGGGGCTCGAAGACGAGGAAGTCGGGGAGGCGGAACGGTCGGGCGACGTCGGCCAAGCTAGACTCCCGCGACTTCGAGGGCGGGGCACGATACGGCTCCGCGCTACGCGACGAAGGAGCCGCATGCAGCCCCCTGCCCAGCAGGTCTGGATCGACGGGCGACTCGCGCCGTGGGAAGACGCCCGCTTCCACGTGATGGCCAGCACGCTCCACTACGGCGTCGGCGTCTTCGAGGGGGTCCGCTGCTACGCGCAGAAGTCGGGCGCGCCCGCGATCTTCCGGCTCGAGGAGCACGTCGAGCGGCTGCTCGACTCGGCGAAGTGCGTCGGGATGGAGCTGCCGTTCGACCGCGCCGCGCTGGTCGACGGCTGCCGCGCGGTCGTGCGCGCGAACGGCCTCGCCGACTGCTACCTGCGCCCGATCGCCTTCCACGACGCGGGCGAGCCGGGCCTCGGCGCGTCGAACCCGGTGCGCGTCGTCGTCGCGGCGTTCCCGTGGGGCGCCTACCTCGGCAAGGAAGGGATGGAGAAGGGGATCCGCACGACGATCTCGTCGTGGATCCGCTTCCATCCCGGCTCCGCGATGATGCGCGCGAAGGTCTCGGGCCAGTACGTCGCGTCGGTCCTCGCCAAGCGCCTCGCTAAGACGAACGGCTTCGACGAGGCGATCTTCTGCGACGCGCAGGGCCAGGTCTGCGAAGGCACCGGCGAGAACCTCTTCATCGTCCGCCACGGCGTGCTGAAGACCCCGCCCACCTGCGGCGCGATCCTCCCCGGCATCACGCGCGACGCGATCCTCGCGCTGGCGCGCGACGCCGCGCAGGAGCTGAAGCTCGAGGTGCGCGAGGAGCCGTTCCTCCGCGACGAGCTCTTCCTCGCCGACGAGGCGTTCTTCACCGGCACCGCGGCCGAGGTCACCCCCATCGCCAGCGTCGACCGCCGCCCCATCGGCGCCGGCGCGCGCGGGCCCGTGACCGCTGCGCTCCAGGCCCGCTTCTTCCGCGTCGTGCGCGGCGAGGAGGCGCGCTGGCGACGGTGGCTCGCGCCGATCTCGTGAGCGGCGGCGACCGCGCGCCGCGCGGAGGCGGCTTTGCGATCCCCGACCGAGCACGGCGGAGCGCCGGGCAGTCCGATGCGAGGAGCGACGACGAGGCGAATCAACGGAGCGATTCGGTGAGGAGGAGCGACGAAGCAGCGGGCTGTCCGCCGCCCACCGGGCGACCGAGGGGATCGTGAAGCCGCTTCTCATCTTCGTGAGCGCCGGCGACACCTCCGGCGACCACCACGGCGCGCGCCTCGTCGAGGAGCTGCGCGCCCGCTGGCCGACGGCCCGCTTCGTCGGCTTCGGCGGCGACGCGCTCGCGGCCGCCGGCGTCGAGCTGCTCGACCGCCTCGCCGACCATCCGGTGATGGGCTTCCTCCCGGTCTTCAAGCAGATCGGCCGCTTCGTCCGGCTGCTGAACGGCGCCGACCGCTGGCTCGCGGCGCACCGGCCCGACGTCGTGATCCCGATCGACTACCCCGGCTTCAACGTCCGTCTCGCCCGCCTCGCGCGCCGCCACGCGATCAAGGTCGCCTACTACATCTGCCCGCAGTACTGGGGCTGGGCGCCGTGGCGCGCGCGCCGCTTCGCGACGTCGATCGACCTCGGCCTCACGCTGCTGCCGTTCGAGGCGCCCTTCCTCGCGCGCTACGGGATCGCGGCCACCTGCGTCGGCCATCCGCTCGCTGATCGCATGGCGGGCGTCGCGCCGGCGCCGGCCGACGCGCCCGCGCTCGCGCTCCTGCCCGGCAGCCGGCGCAGCGAGATCGACCACCTGATGCCGTGGCTGCTGCGCGCCGCGAAGAGCCTGACGGAGCGGCTCGGCCGCGCGCCGCCGCTGGTCACGGCCCATCCGCGCGAGGAGCGGCGCGCGCAGCTCCGCGCGATGGCGGCCGCTGCGGGAGTCGCGCTCGAAGTGCGCGACCAAGCGTTGCCGGCGCTGCTCGCCGGTTGCCGCGCGGCGATCGTCTGCTCCGGCACGGCGACGCTCGAGTGCGCGCTGATGCGCGTGCCCTCCGCGATCGTCTACCGGTTGAACGCCTTCTCGAAGTGGTGCTCCGGCTTCATCCTCACGAGCCCGTGGATCGGCCTGCCCAACCTGCTGGCCGGCCGCCGCCTCTTCCCCGAGCACGTCTCCGTCGACGATCCGCGCGACGCGCTCGATCGCGACGTCGCCGCGCTCTGGGACGAAGGCGCCGCGCGCGCCGACTGCCTGCGCGGCCTCGACGAGCTGCGGCGCGACGTCCTCGTGCCGGGCGCCGCGCGCAACGCCGCCGCCGCGATCGCGCCGCTGCTCGACCTCAGGAGCCGGTGAGACGCACGATCACGCGCACGCGCCGCGCCTTCGCCGCGCGCGCCTCCTCGTCGTGCCGGGTCGCGTCGTCGCGGTCGGACTTCTCCGGCTCGGTGCCGGCGCGCGACTTCGGTTCGGCCGCCGGCTTCGGCGCACCGGGCGGCACGCCGGTCGTCGGCGCGGGCGGCGCCTCGCTCTTCGCGCCGCCGGTCGGCTCGACCGCGCTCTTCAGCTTCGCGAGGTCGACCGTGCTCGACGTCTCCTTCCACCACTGCGCGGGATCGTCGACCGACCGCAGCGCGCGCCGGTCGTCGTCGGCGAAGTCGAGGAGACCCCGCCCGGCGAACTTCGTCGCCTCGAGCTCCTCGGGCGCGAGGTCGACGACGAGCAAGTCGCCCTCGCGCGCGCCGCGCTTGCTCCACTCGGCGAGGAGTTCGATCTCGTGCGGCGACGACGGCGACCACTCGGCGTAGCGCAGCTCGGACGGCGGCGCCGCCGCCTGCTCGGCGCGGTCGGCCTCCGCGAGCGAGCCGCGCTTCTTCGCGCCGCCCGGACCGGCCCCGTCCTTCGGGTCGCCGCTCTTCTCGGCGCCGGCCGGCTTCCCGCCGCCTCTCGCGCCCGCGCCCTTCGCCACCTCTCCGTCGCGGCGCACCTCGCCGCCCCCGCCACCGCCCTTCCCGAGCGGCGGCAACTCCGGCGCCTTCTTCGCCTCGCTCTGCTTGCGCTTCTCGGCGTCGACGTCAAGACCGCCGTCGAGCACGTTGCCGTAGCGGGTCGCGCGCTCCGTCGCGACGAGCCGCAGCGCGTCGGCCGGCGTCGCGGCCGCCAACAGCTTCTCGCCGAGCGGATCGACGGGCGGATCGACGCTCGCCGCTTCGGGGAGCGCCGCGGCACCCGGCGGCGGCGGCGCACCCGGCGGACCGCCGACGCCACCGACGCGACCTTCGCCGCGGCCGCTCGCCACCGATGCGTCCTCGGGCAGATCGGAACGGTCGGCCGACTCCTTCGAGTCGCTCTTCCACTCGCCCTCCACCTCGCTCGCGAGGCCCGACTTGTCGCTGCCCGTCGCTTCCCGCTCCGACGCCGTCTCGCCGTCGCCGAGCTCCTTCTCCGCTTTCGCCCCCGCCGCTTCGGCCGGCGGCGCCTGCGGCTCCAACGCGAGCCGCCGCTCCCGCTCGTCGTCCGCCAGCTCGCGCGGCGCGGCGGCGTCGAGCGTCGGCGCCAGGAACTCCTCGCGCGACTGCCACCACGCCACCGCGAGCAGCAACGTCGCCGCCACCGGCAGCGCGACGCGCAACGCGATCGGCAACGAGCGGCGGCGCGCCGCGGCGAGCGACGGCGGCGGCGCGGCCACGGTCGAAGTGCCGTTCGCCGCCGTGGCCGCGGCCCTGCGAGCGTCGAGCTCGGCGAGCGTCCGTTCGCGGAACGTCGCCGGCGCCGCGACGGTCGGCAGCGCCGCCAGCGACGCGGCGACGCGGCGCGCCGCCTCGACCGCGGCGCGGCAGTCGGCGCACTCGGCGAGATGGGCGCGCAGCAGCGCCTCCTCCTCCGGCGTGCGCGCCCCATCGGGCGCCCAGACCAGCTCGCGCAGCGGATCGCAGCGGGAAGGCGCGCTCATCGCGTCGCCTCCGGCCCGCGGAAGCCGCTGCCGCCGAGCGCCTGCGACAGCTCCTCGCGCGCGCGGGCGAGGCGCGAGCGGACGGTGCCGATCGGGATCGCGAGGAGCTCGGCGATCTCCTCGTAGCTCTTCCCCTCGACGTCGCGCAGGACGACCGCGACGCGCCGCGCGTCGTCGAGGCGCGCGAGCGCGTTGCGCAGCAGCGCGAGCTGCTCGCTCTCGCCCGCCTGCTCCGACGGCGGCAGCTCGCCGCCCGCCACCTCGAGCGTCGGCCCCTCGTCGCCCCCCGCCGGCGCGAGCGTCAGCTGGCGCGCGCGGGCGCGCGCGGCGAGCGTCGTCGAGCGGTTGAGGTGGAGGTTGACCACGATGCGGTGGATCCAGGTCGCGAACGCCGCGTCGCCGCGGAACTGCGCGATCGCCTCGAGCGCGCGCAGGAACGCCTCCTGCGCCAGCTCCTCCGCGTCCTCGCGCCGGCCGCGGCAGAGCTGCAGCGCCAGCGAGAAGACGCGGTCCTGGTGGCGCTCGACGAGCTCGCCGAACGCCGCGCGGTCGCCCGCCCGCGCGCGCGCCAGCACGGCCGTCTCGGCCGCGCCCGGCGCGTCGCGGGAGGGAGGAGCTGCGACCTTGGATGACGGGAGGTCCATCCAGTTCCCGACCCGGAGAGGCCCGGGCGACGGGGCGGTCGTCCGGTGGCGGCGCATGGTACGCGCGCGCCGCGCGACCGGTGAGGCGCTCAGTTCCCGACGCGCCGCGCCGTCACGCGGCCGTCGCGCACCTGCACCAGCCAGTCGCCCTCGCCGAGCTTCGGCAGCTCCGCGCCGCCGCACGCCGGCTTCGGCGCGGCCGCGGCCTCGACGATCTCGATCCCGGACAGGAGCGCGGCGTCGCGCGCCGCCGGCGTCACGAGCGTCTCGCGATCGACGACGATCCGCGCGCCGCGCGCCATGCGGCGCACGTCGGCCTCGGTCACGAGCCGCTTCACGCGCCGCCCGCCGCCAGCCAGCGGCCGAGCTCGCCGTGCGGCTGCGAGAGGAGCACCGTCGCGACGAGGTGCCCGCGCTCCTCCGCGAAGCGGCGCGCCGCCGCGAGCGCCGCCCCGACCTGCGCGACTTCGCCGTCCAGCACGAAGAACGCCTTGCCGCCGAGCCCCGCGGCCGCGCGCAGCTGGAGCAGTCCGACGTCGGCCGTCTTGAGCGCGACGTCGGCGGCGAGCAGCAACGTCGCGACCGTCGCGCACTCGACCACGGCGGCCGCCTCGCCGCGCGCGGCCGGCGCCTCGCCGGCGAGCGCGCCGAGCACCTCGGGCTCGACCTGCGGCAGCAGCAGCGTCGCGAGCGGCGGCGCCGACAGTCCCTCGACCGCCGCGCGCAACGACGAGGTCGCCGACGACGGCGAGCCGGCGAAGAGGAGCAGGAACTTGCCGGGCGACGCGGGCCGCGCGAGGAGCAGCTTCACCGGCGCCGCCTTGAGCGCGCGGTCGGCCGCGGCGTAGCCCTCGGCGATCGACGCGCACTCGACCATCGCCAGCGCCTCGCCGGCGCGGCTCGCCGCAGGATCGAGATCGTCGAACGACCGCTTCATCGCGCGGCGTCCCCCACCGTCAGCTCTCGCGACCCGACAGCGACGAGAGCGCTCGCTCCGCCGCGCGCGCCGCCTGCTCGATCTCCGCCTCGCCGCCGCCGAGGTAGACGCGGCCGAACGCGCCGAACGCCCGCATCTCCAGCAGCTTGATCGGCGCCGCCTTCTCCGCCTCGTTGGCGGCCAGCGCCGCGTAGCCCGCCGGCTCGCACTCGAGGATGTAGAGCGTCTCGCCGCCGAGCAGCATCATCCCGTGGCGCTCGCGGTTGATCAGCATCGTCTGGTAGTCGTCGACGTGGGTGATGATCTCGGACGACTGGATCTTCGGCTTGCGCCGCCCCTCCTCCTTCGTGCCGAGGAAGTCGAGGATCTTCTGGCCGGCGCCGCGCACCTCGCTCTGCGACTCGCTGTGGATCTCGAGCAGCCCGAACGCCCGCTCGACGATCTGCATGCCGGGCCGCACCTCGTGGGCCTTGAGCGCGAGGTCGGTGATCCGGTTGATCGCGATGCCGGGCGCGATCTCGACGTAGAGCGCGGCCTGGCCGGCGACCGGCAGGTAGCCGCGCGCCACGGTCGCGACGAACGACGCGAACTGCGGCTGCATCCGGTCGATGAAGACGAACGAGCGCAGGTCGACGCCGCGCGCCTGCGGCGCGTCGCGCTCGGGTGCGTTGCGCGCCATCGCGCCGCGCCGCGCTCAGCTCTCGGCCGCGGGCGACGGCAGCGGCGGCAGGAGCGCCTCGACCTCGCCGTGCGGCCGCGGGATCACGTGGACCGCGACGAGCTCGCCGACGCGCTGCGCCGCCGCGGCGCCGGCGTCGGTGGCGGCCTTCACCGCGCCCACCTCGCCGCGCACCAGCACGGTCACGAGCCCGCCGCCCACCTTCTCGCGGCCCAGCAGCGTCACCTTCGCCGCCTTGACCATGGCGTCGGCCGCCTCGATGGCGGCGACGAGCCCCTTGGTCTCGATCATTCCCAGAGCGATCTGCTGCATGTGGGTCCCGTCCCCTGGCGGCGTCGCGCGTCGCCCGCGAGGGGTCGGCGCGGCCGCGTGTGAGTCTGCGTCGGTCTCAGTACTTCCCGCTCATCCCGGTCGGCTTGCGCGGCGGCGTCGGCCAGCTCCGCGCGAACCCGCCCGAACCGTGGAACGAAGGCGGCGGCGTCCGTTTCGGCAGCGACGCCGGCAGCAGCGTCCCGCGCTCCTTGCGCCGCCGTGCCTCCTCCTCGATGAAGCCCGGCTTGCCGAACGCCAGCCGCTTGCGCAGCAGCAGGTGCTCGGCGCTGATGTTGTCGGACGTGATGTTGCCGCCGAACGCCCCGCACCCGAGCGTGAGCGACGGCTTGAGCCCGGTCGAGAGGCCGACCGCGCCGTGGCTCGCCGGCGTGTTGACGAGGATCCGATGGGTCGGCTTCTCGAGCGCGAACTCCCAGATCACCTTCTCGTCGCGCGAATGGATCGTCAGCGTGTGGCCGCGGCCGCCGAAGTCGAGGATCTCGATGCAGCGCTCGCACCCCTCCTTCCAGTCCTTGACGACGTAGAAGGCGAGGATCGGCGCGAGCTTCTCGATCGAGAGCGGATGGTCCCAGCCGACGCCGCTCTCCTCCGCGATCAGCACGGGGCAGTCGCGCGGCACGGCGAAGCCGGCCATCTCGGCGATCTGCCACGGATAGAGGCCGACGATCGCCGGGTTGAGCGAGCGCCCCTTCGCGACGACGCGCGCGAGCTTCGCCTTCTCCTCGGCGCTGCAGAACCAGGCGCCGCGCGCCTTGAGTCCCGCGACGACGGCGTCCTTGATCGGCGCGTCGACGACGACCGCCTGCTCGGAGCAGCAGAGCGTCCCGTTGTCGAACGCCTGGCTCTGGACCAGCGCCTCGCACGCGAGCTCGACGTCGGCCGTCTTCTCGACGTAGGCGGGCGCGTTGCCCGGACCGACGCCGATCGCCGGCTTGCCCGAGCTGTAGGCGGCCTTCACCAGTCCCGGCCCGCCCGTCGCGAGGATCAGCGCCGTCTCGCGCGCCTTCATCGCGGCGTCGGTCCCCTCGAGCGTCGGCTTCGCGAGGCAGAGGACCAGCTCCTTCGGCGCGCCGGCGCGCGTGGCCGCCTCGGCGGCGATGCGCGCCACCTCGCCGATGCACTTCGCCGCGCGCGGATGGGGCGAGAGCACGATCGAGTTGCGGGTCTTGAGCGCGATCACGACCTTGAAGATCGCGGTCGAGGTCGGATTCGTGACGGGGACGATGCCGACCACGACGCCGTAGGGCTCGGCGATCTCGTAGACGCGGTTCGTCTCGTCGGCCGCGATCACGCCCACTGTCTTCAGCGCGCGCACCGACTCCCAGACCGTGCGCGCCGCGAAGCGATTCTTGCGCCCCTTGCTGATCGGGTCGCCGAAGCCCGACTCCTCGTGCGCCATGCGGCCGAGCCGGTCGGCCTCGCGCTCGAGCGCGACCACCACCGCCTCGCAGACGCGGTCGACCTTCGCCTGGTCGGCGCGCCGCCACGCCTGCTGCGCGACGGCGGAGCGACGCACCGCGTCGCGCGCTTCCTGGATCGAGGCGAGATCGGCGTCGGCCACCATGAAGCGCGGGACTATAGCCCGGCGCGCCGCCGCCCTCGCCCGCCGCAGCTCCCGCGGTCAACGGCCCAGCGCGAGCTCGATCCCCTCCGACAGCGAGAGCCCGCGCGGGGTCATCACGTCGAACATCGCGAGCTGCGCGAAGATCGAGATCCCCTGGAGGCTCGGGTCGTCGGCGATGTCGGCGTCGTAGGTCGTCCCGCCCGAGATGTCGAGCACGACGGGGAGGACCACCAGTTGCCCGTCGTTCGCGAGGAGCCCGCCGCGCATCGGGATCGCGGTCGCCTCGCTCCCGGCGACGATGAATCCGGTCGTGGTGTAGGTCGCCGAGCTGTGAAGCTCGAACGTGACCGTCGTCCCGAGCACCGGGGGCGTCCGCGGGATGAGGAAGGGTCGCCGCGTCCCGAGCAGCCCGTCGCCGTAGGGGCGCCACGAGGCCGTGCCGATCTCCACGTCGATCCGGCGGACGTAGGGCTCCTCTCCCCGTCGATCGTCCGTGGCGTTGCTGTCCCAGCTCACGAGGTTGGTCGCCCAGGCGATGAAGCCGAGCTGGGAGAGGTCGGGGGTGGCGCAAGCGAAGGAGCAGTGGTCGTTCGGAGGCGAGCCGTCGCGCGCCGTCACGGCGGCCTGCGTCACGCCCGTCGCGAGGTCGCGCCAGAAGACGTTCGCGAGGTCGTCGTCGTCCTGCGGGTCGAGGTTGGTCGCATGGCTGGTGAACGCGACGCGCGAGCCGTCGGCCGCGATCGCGCCGGGGAACGAGCGGTCGTTCGCGGCGGTGCCGTCGCTCGCGACGCTCACGCGGACGGTCGTACCGAGGAGGCGATCGCGCACGAAGACGTCGGGCTGGCCGTTCCCGTCGTCGGCGACGAGGTTGGTCGCGTAGCTCCCGAAGAGCACGTAGCGGCCGTCGTCGCTCATGCCGCCGATCGACGTGCTCGGGCCGTTCCCTTCGAGCCCGCCGGTCGCGACGCTGATCCGCTCCACCGTGCCGGTGGCGAGGTCGCGCAGGAAGACGTCGTGCTGGCCGTTGCCGTCGCCGGCCACGAGGTTGGAGGCGGTGCTGAGGAAGAGGAGCTTCGTCCCGTCCGCGGAGGGCTTCGGCGCCGAGCTCTCGCCATCGCTCTGCGTCCCGTCGGCGGCGGTGCTGACGCGCGTGGTAACGCCCGTCGCGAGGTCGCGGCGGAAGACGTCGCAGAAGCCGTTGGTGTCGCCGGCGACGAGGTTCGTGGCGTACGAGGAGAAGAAGAGGGCGCTGCCGTCGCGGACGATCGTCCCGCCGAAGGAGTGGCCGTCGGAGTCGCCGCCGCCGATCGCGGAGCTGACGCGCGTCGTCGTCATGTGCCGCCCGTCGAAGTCGCCGTTGCCGTCGGCGTCGCGGTCGCGCAGGAAGAGGTCGGCCTCGCCGTTCGAGTCGCCCGGCACGAGGTTGGTCGCGTAGCTCTGGAAGACGACGAATCGGGCCGTGTCGGAGAGCGACGCGCCATAGCTGCACCCGTTCGCCTCGTCGCCTGCCGAGGTGACGCTGACCCGCTCCACGCTGCCGTACTCGCGCTCGAGCACGAAGACATCGCACCCGCCGTCGGCCCACTCGTTGCCGTCGAATTCGACGAGGTTCGACGCGAAGCTCGCGATCGCCCAGAAGCGGCCGTCAAGGGTGCAGCCGAAGTCGACGCTGTTCCAGTTCCCCTGCACGCCGTCCAAAGTGAGCGCGACGCGCTCGAGCGCGTCGGCAGGCGGCAGTTCGTCCACGGCGGAGGCGACGGCGGCGAGAGAGAACCACGGGAGCGAGGAAGCGAGACGCATGGCGACCTCCACGATTGCGACGCAGGCGACGACGCGCCTGCCCGCCCTCGGGATCGCAAGGCCGGTGCCGTCGCCCGCGCTCCGGCCCTCTCCGCGCGCGCGCGCCTCCCACCCGCGCCGCGGCGAACGATCCCCACGCCGTGGGGAGCGGCGCCCGCAGCGACGCCGCCATTCGCCGTTCAACGCGGCGCTTCGGCCTCCGCGAGCCGCGCGACATGGTCGAGCACGCGGCGGTGGATGCGGTGGAGGATCGCGTCGGACCAGAGGCCCCAATAGGCGGCCGGCGCCATCCGGTTCACGTACCACGTCGTCCCGCGCAGGAGCGTCCGGTCGGGGCCGAACGCCTCGAGGCGGAACTCTCCCTGCCGGCTCACCAGGAAGCCGGCGAGGTGCGGCGGGTGGATCGTGTAGGGACTCCACTCGCGCATCGGCTCGGGCTGGTCGGTCACCTGGAAGCGCAGCACGCGCGGAGGGTCCCAGACGTCGATCGGCTCGACGAAGGCGCCGGTGGTGAAGACGCAGTGGCGCACGGCGCCGACCCCCTCGCCGTCGATGGTCGCGCGCAACGGCGCGGCGATGCCGGCGCGGAAGAGCCAATCGTCGGCGGGATCGGGGAGCGGCGGGAAAGCGATCACGTGGCGCCAGACCTCCTCCGCGCTCGCATCGACGACGATCTCGGTGGTCACGACGCGCAGCGGCGGCTCGGCCCCGCTCCATGCATCCAGCGCCATGAGGAGCGGCGCGAGGACGAGCGGCGCGAAACCGTAGGCGGTGCCGCTGCCGCGCGCCGCGGCTGCGGCGCGGCCGAGCAACGCCCCGAGCAGCGCGAGGCCGAGCGCGAGCGGGAACGCCATCGCGAGGCAGATCACCCCCTCGATCGCGACGACGAGGAGTACGAGGGCGGCGATCAGCAGCGTGACGCCCGTGATCGTGGCGCAGTGGCGGAACGTCGTCGCCCCGTCGCGGTCGAGGACGAACGCGACCACGAAGCCGAGGAGGAAGGGCGCGCCGATGAAGAGGCCGGCGCCGTAGGAGCGGAGCGCCCCCACGCCGAAGAGGACCAGCACGATCGTCAGCACGAGCCCCGCGCCGATCGCCTTCAGGTCGCGCCGGACGTCGCGTAGCTCCTGCTCCTCCCGCCGCGCAACCGCCTCGTGCACGCGGCGGCGACCCTCGCTCATGGGCGTCGCCGGCTCGGTGCTCGTGGCGCCGCGCCGGGCAGGAGCGGCGGCGAGCAGCGCGAAGAACAGGAGATTGAGCCACGGCACGAAGAAGAGGAGCGTCCAGCCGACGGCGAGGCCCGCGGAACGGAGGCGCCGCATGGTCAGGACGACGCCCGCCAGGATGAACGGCAGGGCGATCAGCAGGAATGGGAAGGCGTCGCGCGCCTGCTGGTAGAGGCCGACGACGACTCCGGGTCGTCGCGGCGGCGAGACGCCGAGGTAGCTGAAGGGCGTCCATTCGCGGTGGAGGACGAAGCGCGCGAGGCTCCAGTCGAGCGCGAACTTGAGCGTCATCAGAAGCGCGCCCGCCGCGAGGTAGTCGCGACGGCCCATCGGCTCGCGCCACGAGAGGAGACGCTTCCTGTCGGCCATCGACTCGCCCCCCTCGCGCCCTCCGGTCAGACCGCCGCGTCGCGGAACGGACCCGCGACGGCGCGCGCGTCGAACGGGTCGGGCGGGTTCTCGGCGCGGTAGAGGAACGGCTCGGCGTCGCGGCGCGAGCGCGACACGGCGATCGACACGCCGACCAGCAGGAACGACGAGAGCAGCGAGCTGCCGCCCTGGCTCACGAACGGCAGCGGGATGCCGGTCACGGGCATCAAGCCGGTCGTCATCGCGACGTTCGCGAACGCCTGCATCACGAGGCTCGCCGCCGCGCCGACCGCGACGAGCTGGCTGAAGCGGTCGCGGGTCGCCGCCGCCACCGACAGCAGCGCGAAGCCGAGCAGCACGAAGAGGAGGACGACGGCGCAGCTGCCGATGAAGCCCCACTCCTCGGAGATCACCGCGTAGATGAAGTCGGTGTGGCGCGCCGGCAGGTAGGAGAGGCGGTTGTTCGGCCCCTGGCCGAGCCCCTTGCCGTGGACCCCGCCCGACCCGATCGAGGTCTGTCCGCAGTGCGACTGGTAGCCGGCGCCGCGCTTGAGATCGCGCAGCCGGTCGTCGAGGCGCGCCGCCTCGGCGTCGTCGCCCGCGCGCCGCGCGACGAGCGCCTGCTCGGAGAGCTCGGGCACCGACTCGAGGAACGTGCGCACGCGCTCCTTCTGGTACTCCTTCAAGATCGGCGAGAAGTAGAGCGCCGGCACGGCGACGACGGCCAGCAGCGCGCCGCCGAGGAAGTGGAGCTTGCGGGCGCCGGCGTACCACGTCATCGCGACGGCGATCGGCAACAGCAGCAGCGCCGTGCCGAGGTCGGGCTCGAACTTGATCAGCACGAACGGCACCAGCAGCAGCAGCAGCGGCACGCCGAGGTCGCGCAGCCGCTCCGGCGCGCCGCGGAACTCGAACCAGCGCGCGAGCGCCAGCACCAGCAGCGGCTTCATCAGCTCGCTCGGCTGGAGCTGCACCCCCCACGGCAGCGCGAACCAGCGGCGCGCGCCGCCGACCTCGACGCCGACGAGCGGCACCAGCAGCAAGAGCCCGATCCCGAGCAGGTAGAGCGGCCACGCGACGCGCGCGAGGCGGCGGTGGGAGAGGCTTGCGACGAAGAGGAGCGCCGGCAGCGTCGCGGCCGCCATCAGCATCTGGCGCCGCTCGAGGCCGGCGTTCGCCGTCCCTTGCGTGCTCGACCAGACGAAGAGGAGGCCGAGCCCCAGCAGCGCCGCGGTCAGCAGCGGCAGCGCGATCGGCAGGTCGAGCGGCCGGCGCGAGATCACGGCCCGTCCCCGTCCTCGGTCCCCTCGACCGCGTCGTCGTCCTCGATCCCCGCCGCGCGCACCGCGAAGCGCGCCGCCTCGGCGTCGTCGGGCGTCCGCTTCGCCTGCGCGGAGAGCTCGGCGAACGCGGGATCGTCCAGCAGCTCGAGCAGGAAGGGCGCCGCCGCGTCGCCGCCGTGCATGCCGGTCCGCTCGACGAAGAGCGCGAACGCGTAGCGCGGCGCGTGGCTCGGGAAGAAGCCGACGAGCCACGAGTGCGAGAGCGTGCTGCCGCCCTGCTGCGGCGTGCCGGTCTTGGTCGCGAGGTCCCACGGCGAGAGGTCGGAGCCGTGCGCCGGGCTCGCGGTGCCGCCCGGCAGCGTGACGCCGCGCATCGCCTCGACGACGCACTCCCACGCCGACTCGCTGATCGGCAGCGGCGCGAGCGCGGGCCGCGCGGGCAGCTCGTCGCCGACCTTCCCGATGATCGTCGGCGGCCGGTAGCCGCGCAGCGCGAGCGCCCCCATCGCGGCCGCCATCTGCAGCGGCGTCGCGTCGAGCTTTCCCTGCCCGAGCCCCAGCAGCATCAAGTTGCGGCCGCCCCGCTCGCGTTCGCAGCTGCCGTCGATGTCGGCGATGCCGTCGCCGAGGAGCGTGCCGTCGGCCAGCGCCGCCGTCGCGAAGCCGGTCTTGCGGCCGAACCCGACCGAGCCGAGCCAGTCGACCATCCGCTCCGATCCCGACGCGAGCGCGACGCGCGCGAAGTAGTGGTTGCACGACTTCACCAGCGCGTCGTGCACGTCGACCTGGTAGTGCGTCCCCTCGCACTTGATCGGCTTGCTCTCGCCCGGCGCGCAGAGGTGGAGCTTGTCGCACTGGAGGCGCGTCTGCGGCCCGATGACGCCGGCCGTCAGCGCGAAGGCGGCGACCAGCGGCTTCACCGAGGAGCCCGGCGGCGGCGGCAGATAGGGCCGCCACGCGCGCGGATGGAGCGGCCGCGTCTTCGTGTCGGCGGCGAAGTCGTTCCAGTGTTCCTGCACGTCGGCGCGCGACGGCGCTGGCCAGGACGCCATCACGCGCACCTCCATGCGCGGCAGCTCGACCAGCACGAACGCGGCGGGATGGGCGACGCGCGGCCCGCCCTTCTTCGGGACGCCGCGCGCCAGGATCGCCTCGGCCGCCTGCTGCTGCGCGACGTCGAGCGTCAGCATCAGGTCGCGCCCCGCGACCGGCGGCACCACCTCGAGCTCCTGCTCGACGCGACCGGCACGGTCGTTCTCGGTGCGCCGGTAGCCGCGCCGGCCGCGCAGCACCGGTTCGTAGGCGAGCTCGAGCCCCTCGCGGCCGAGCTCGTCGTCGAGCCCGATCGCGTCGATCCGCAGCGCGTCGTCGAGCTCCGCGAGCCGCTCCGCCTGCGCGAACGTCGGGAAGGGCTCGTGCGCCAGCGTGTCGCGCTCCTCGCGCTTCGCCTCCCAGAGCGCGACGACCTCCTCGTCGGGCGGGCCGACGCGGCCGATCAGCGACGACAGCACGTCCCACTCGGGCGGATAGACGCGGCGCGCCTCCTCGCGCACCTGCAGGCCCGGCATGCGCGCCGGGTCGGCGGCGAGGTCGAAGACGGCGGCGTGCGGCACGTTCTCGACCAGGAGCGCCTCGCGCGAGTCGATCTCGCGATGGAGCTCGCGTTCGCGCTCGTAGGGGCGCGCGGCGGGCCCCTCCTCCTCGAGCTTGCGGGCGACGCGGCGATCGGTCGCGGCGATCGCCTCGTCGATCCGCGCGATCAGCTCGTCGTCCTCGAGCGCGACCGCGCGCGCGAGCGCGCGCAGCGTCGTCGCCTCCGACCGGACGCGCCCCGCGATCTCGCCGCGCTCCGCGGCGAGGCGCGCGAACGCGGGCGTCTCGGCCGGCGCGGCGCGCAGCGAGTCGATCAGCGGCTCGATCCGCTCCTCGCCCGTCAGCCACGCGGCGTACCAGAGGAGGTCCTCGCGTCGCTGCCCCGGCTCGAGCGCGCGCACGTCGCCGACCGTCAGCGCCGCGAGCTCCTCGATCCACGGCTTCGCCTTCGCGACCACTTGCGCGACCGTCGGCCGCTCGCCGGTCAGCAGCCAGTGCGACAGCATCAGCTGCCCGCACGCGGTCCCCTTGCGGAACGAGCTGAAGACGAGGACGACGTTGCGCGTCGTCCGATGGCTGGCGAGCGGACGGCCGGCCCGGTCGACGATGGCGCCGCGCCGGAAGCCGATGGCGACGGCGCGCGTCCGCGCCTTGACCGCCTCGCGCTCCCAGAAGTCGCGCTCGCCCAGCTGGAGCCGTCCCAGCCGGGCGACGATCGCGCCGGCGACCGCGAGGAACGCGATCGCGACGTGGATCAGCCTCCCGCCACCGCCCATCCCCGGAGCTCACCGCCGCGGCGGAGTCTCTCCCCTCACGACGCCTGGCGCCCCGCCCGCGCCCGCCACGCGCCGAATGCGTCGACGAGCCGTCGTGCCATCCGACGGAGCTCGCCACCGACGCGGACGAGTATCGGGAGGAGGAGCGCGCACAGCAACGGCGAGCTCCAGCTCGCGGTGGTCCACGGGAGGCGCGGGGCGAGGTCGAACCAGGAGTAGAGCTCGCGCGCGCTGCGGAGGGCGACGGCGCTCACCAGCCCGAAGAGCGCCTGCGTCAGGGCGCTCTCGAGGAAGACCACTTCGCGCAGCGGCACCAACAGGAGCGCCGCCATGCCGCCGCCGAGGAGGGTCGCTCCGACCGGGTCGGCGCTGTAGGTGGAGAAGCCGAGGAGAAGGCCGAGCGCCCAGGCCGCGACCTTGCGGCGCGCCGACTGGAGCAGCAGCGCGCCGACCGCGACTCCGAGCAGGTCGGGGGCGACGGGCGCGGCGTCGCGCAGCCACCCCTCGCACGCCCCGAGCACGAGCCCGAGGAGCAGACCGAGCGCCCCGCTCACGGCTCCGAGCTCCACGCGCCCGGCAGCCGCCACGCGATCGCCGGCCCGCTCGCGTCGCGCCGCGCAACGAGGGTGCAGCGGCCCGCGTCGGCGGCGAGCGCTCCGATCACCAGCCCTTCGGGCGTCCCGGCCACCTGCGCCGCGGTCACGACCAGCGCGCCCTCCCAACCCGGGCAGGGCGGCGCGACGACGACGAGACGCTCGCGCTCCTCCGCGTCGCGCTCGACCGCGACGACGACGAGGTCGAACGCGACCGAATCGCCGCCGCGAAGCAGGAGCGCCCGCACCCGCATGCCCGGATCGGAGAGCGTCCGCACCAGCGCGTGGCCGTAGCCGGCGCGCACCACCGAGCCGACGTAGCGGCCGTCGCACGAGAGCGCGCTGCCGGGCAGGAGCCCCGCTTCGCGGCCGTCGCCGATGCGAGCGAACGCGCGGCGCGGATCGACGATCGGATCGCCCGAGAGCTCGGTCGCCAGCGGATAGAGGTCGGTCTCGGTCGGCGGCGGGAAGCCGGGCGGGAAGCGGATCGCCGCCTCGGCCAGGAGCTCCGGCTGCGACAGCGGCGCGACGCGCCACTCGTCGCGCGCCGCGCCCGCCGGCAGGTCGCCGCGCACGAGGCGGCCGAGCGTCGCGCCGCCGACGACGCGCGCGATCGCGCCGCCCGGCGCCGCGGGCGGATCGATCGCCCACGCGAGGTCGCCCTCGCGCAGCTCGACGCCGTCGTCGACGTACGACACGCGCAGCGTCGCGCTGCCGTCGCCGAGCGCGAGGAAGCGCGCCTCGCGCTTGCCCGGCTCGCCGGCGCACGCGGGCGTCCGCGTCCCCTGCTTCGTGAGCCGCTCGATCCGGATCGAGCCGTCGCGGCGCGGCCGCGTGAAACCGAGCAGCTCCTCGCCGTGGAAGACCGGTTCGTCGGGCGGCAGCACGCCGGGCGTCGGCGTCGCGAGCTCGGCCCGCGGCTCCCGATCGTCGCGCCGGCTCGCGAGCGCGACGACGCCGAAGCGGCCGTCGCGCTGCCAGCCGCGCTCGCGCGGCGGGAGGACGCGTCGGCGCAGCGTCGCGAGCAGCTCGACGACGTCGGCCGCGAACGGAGCGGGCGGGGTCGACTGCGCGTCGGCGCGGTCGGGCGCGGGATGGACGAGGCCGCGCACGCTCCACGCGACCTGCTCGACGAGCTCGTGGGCGCGCCGCACCAGCGGGATGGGCACCATCCCGCTGACGCCGAGCAGCACCAGCAGCGCCGGCCACCGCTGCGACCGCGGCTCGTACGGGCCGCCTTCCATCGTGCGCTCCGGGCGCCCGTACCCCGCGCGGGCGGTCAGTTGTCGTCGCCGCTCGGCAACACCTGGCTGTAGAGGTGGAGCTGGCTCAGGAACTCGAAGGTGCCGCGCGCGACGCAGGTCAGCGGGTCGGCCGCGATGCGGACCGGCAGCTGGATCACGTCCTGGATCGCGACGTCCATCTTGCGCAGCAGCGCGCCGCCGCCCGCGAGCGTGATGCCCGTGCGGACGAGGTCGGCCGAGAGCTCGGGCGGCGTCTTCTCCAGCGTGCGGCGCACGGCCGACGTGATCTGCTTGATCGGGTCGGCGAGCGCGGCGCGGATCTCCTCGCTGCGGATCATCGTGCGGCGCGGCAGGCCGGTGATGGTGTCGCGTCCCGCGACCTCCATCTCCATCTCCTGGTCGAGCGGCGCGGCGGAGCCGATGTCGATCTTGATCCGCTCGGCGGTGGGCTCGCCGATCATCAGGTTGTGCTCGCGGCGCAGGTACTCGCAGATCGCGCCGTCGAACTCGTCGCCGGCGACGCGGATCGACTCGGCGTGCACGAGCCCGAAGAGGGAGATCACCGCGACCTCGGTCGTGCCGCCGCCGATGTCGACGATCATGCTCGCCACCGGCTCGGCGATCGGGAGGCCCGCGCCGATGCCGGCCGCGATGGGTTCCTCGACGAGATAGACCTTGCGCGCGCCCGCGCGCTCGGCCGAGTTGATCACGGCGCGCCGCTCGACCGCGGTGATGCCCGACGGGATCGAGACGACGATGCGCGGGCGGACGAAGCTGCGGCCCTTGTGCACCTTGCGGATGAAGTAGCGCAGCATCTTCTCGGTGATCTCGAAGTCGGCGATCACGCCGTTGCGCAGCGGCCGGATCGCCTCGATGTTCCCCGGCGTCTTGCCGAGCATCTCCTTCGCCGCGAGACCGACCGCGTTGCCGTCGAGCAGCACCTCGTTCGTGCCGCGCTTCACCGCGACGACGCTCGGCTCCGAAATGACGATCCCGTGGTCCTTGATGCAGACGAGGGTGTTCGCCGTGCCGAGGTCGATGCCCATGTCATGCGAGAAGCGGCCGATCAGCCATTCGATCGGTCGCAGGAATGCTTGGCTCATGGACCCACCGCCCCCCTTCCCGACGCGCCGCGCGAGTCACGACGACGCCGGTCCGCCTCCCCACAAGCGAGCGGGCCGCCGTCCGTCGAGGACTGCGGCCCGCGCGAATCGAAGACTTGATCGAGCTCGCCGGCCTTCCGCGGCCGGAATTCAAGCGACTCCCCGTTCGATCGAACAGGGATCCGTCGCCGTCAGTGGAAGAGTCCCGCTCCGAAGTACTTGTTCAACGCCATCTGGCCGAGGACGAACGCGACCACCAGGCCGGCGAACGCGACGAACGCGAGGCCGCCGACCAGATCCATCTCCTTCGCGGGCGCCGGAGCGGGAGCGGCCTCGAGGTCGGCCACTTCTTCCACTTCGGCGGCAGGGCGCTTCGCCATGTCAGCTCTCCAGTCAGCGGTCGGTGCGGGAGCGGTGGAGGTTCGGTGGAACGGCTCGCGGGAGCCGCGGCCTTTTCAGAGCCGCGTGGTCGCCGCGTCGCCCGCCTGGAAGGCGAGGTCGCCGTTCTTCATGGTGATGCGAGCGGTCGCGCTGTCGGGCAGGACGTGCTCGACGAGCACGCGGCCGACGTAGCGGTCGCCGCGATAGACGTCGAACGGGTAGCCGATCTGCACGCCCTCGTTCTGGCCGACCGAGAGGACCACGAAGCCCTCGCCGACCGCGCTCACCTTGGCCGGGATCTGCGGGATCGCGCCGCCGACGAGCTTGTCGATGTCCATGCCCATCTTGACGAGCGCCTCGCGCTCCGCGCGGAGGTTGCCGAGCGCCGCGTCGAGCTCGGCGATCTGCTTCTCCTTCGCCGCGATGTCCTCGTTCGCGCGCTTGAGGTCGCCCTCGATGCGGGCGCGGTCGTCCTGCGCGTCGAGCTTGTCCTTCTCGGCCGTCGCCGCGGTCGCGCGGTGCGCCGTCTCGGCCTCCATCAGCGCCTTGTTGCGCGCCTCGACGTCGCCGAGCTGCGTCTCGACCGCCTTCAGCGACGCCTGGATGCCGTCGACCGAGCCGCGCAGCTGGCTGTTGTCGTTGCGCAGCTGCTCCGCCGTGGCGGTCGCGGTCGCGAGCTCGGCGCGCGCGTCGTTCAGCTGGTTGTCCAGGCTGCGGTTCTTCGCCTCGAAGTTGTTGCGGTCGCCGTTCGACTTCTCGAGCTTGTCGTTCAGCTCCTTGACTTCAGCGGTGCGGGCGACCACCTCCGCCTCGTGCTTCTTCCGCCAGTCCTCGGTGTGCGAGAGCATCGAACCGATGGTCCCGACCACGACGAGCGAGAAGACGAGGTTGAGGACCGTGAAGACCTTCGAGATGGTGCTCATCAGCCTTGATTCCTCATGCCGGAGGACGCGCGGGTCCTGCGGTCCGGGCCATGTTCGAGCCGACCAATCAACTGCAGCGACGCACCGCACACGACTCGCCGCCTACGACCTTCCGCTCGAGTCCAAACCCCCCGCACGGCTGGGGTTAGGACCGAGGAAAGGGGCGGGACTATAGGGCGCTCGGGAAAGCTGTCAAACACTCTCTCCCGGGCGCTGTCGCAGCCGCCAGCCCGTGCGCGCTCCCGCGCCGGTCGAGCTGGTCGCGCGCTGTACGGCCCGGCGCACGAGCGGTAACCGGTCGCGTCAGCCGCCGGTCGGCGACCGCGGTGGCGGCCGTGCGGGTGCCCCGGCTCGCGGCGGCGCGCTCCCCTGGCTGCGGACCAGCGCCGCGATGGCGGCCGCCCCGCAGACGACCCACGCGAACGTGTCGCCCCAACGGACGTAGGGGGTCGTGCCGCCGGCGATCGGCGGCGCCACCACCAGCGACCCGGCGAAACCGTCGCGCCGCCCCCCCTCCTCGAGCCAGGTCGGCCGCCCCCACGGATCGATCCAGCCGCTCGTCCCGCTGTTGGCGCAGCGGACCACCGTGCGGCGCACCTCGACGGCGCGCACCACCGCCATCGCGCTGTATTGCTCGAACTCGGAGCTGTCGGGGAACCACGCCTCGTTCGAGAGATTGATCAGCCAGTCGGCGCCCGCGGCCACCAGCTCGCGGCCGAGCTGCGGGTAGGCGATCTCGTAGCAGATCGTGACTCCCGCCTTCCCGGCGAGGCCGACGCCCGCGAGGTCGATGGCGCCCGAGCGCGTGCCCGCCAGCACGTTGGGCACGCCGCCCGCCATCTCGCGGATCTGCGCGCGGATCGCCTCGGCGGTGGCGTCGGAGAAGTGGTCGATCCACGGGACGTACTCGCCGCCCGGCACGCGGATCCGCTTGTCGTAGGCCGCGTCGATCCGCCCCTTCGCGTCGAAGAGCAGCGCGCTGTTCAAGATCGGCGTGGTCGCGTCGAACTTCGGCGCGCGGATCGTGACGGCGCCCGCCAGCAGCGGCTTGCCGAAGCGCTCCGACATGTCGCGCCGCACCGCTTCGCGCCACGCCGCGCGATAGCGGGTGAAGTCGGGCGGCTCGCCGGCGACCACGCCGTCGTGGTCGCGCCAGAGCTCGGGCAGCAGCGTCTCCGACCAGACGATCAGGTCGCACGACTGCTTCGCACGGGCGCGATCGGCGAGGTCGACGTGGCGCTCGAGCGCCTCCGCGCCGGCCGCGCCGCTGTTCTTCAGCTTCTGCGGGATGGCGGGCTGGAGCAGCAGGAGCCGTGGTCCGCGCTCGAGCCCCTCGGTCGCGCCGAGCAGCACCGACTTGCCGCCGAACTCGCCCGCGACCAGCAGCAGCACGACCGCGACGACGCGCGTCGCCGCGCTGCGCGTCCGCTCGATGCAGGCGTCGGCGATGGCGCCGGCCGCGACCGCCAGCACGAACGAGAGACCGTGGACGCCGGCCACCGTCGCGAGCTGCAGCAGCCCGAGATGGGCGTGCTGCGTGTAGCCGAGCGTGAGCCACGGATAGCCGTCGAGCGGCCAGTGGCCGCGCGCGAACTCGACCGGCACGAAGGCGAGCGGCAGCGCGACGATCGCCGGCCAGCCGCGCGCGACGTGGAGGCGGCGCAGCAGCAGCGCGAAGAGCGCGAACGCCAGCGCCTCCGGCACGACCATCAGCACGAGGTTGAGCGGGTGGCTCTTGCGCAGCCAGAAGCAGCCGACCGTCAGCAGCGCCGCGCCGGCGAGGTAGGCGACGAGGAAGAGGCGCCATCCCTTGAGGCGACGCGCGACGCCGACCCACGGCGCCAGCGCCACGACCGCGAGCCAGCCCGCGTCGATCGGCGGGAACGACGCGACGTAGAGCGCGGCGGCGAGCAGCGCGAGGAGGAGCGCGTTCACGCCTGCGGCTCCGTCGCGCGCGGCACGCCGGCGAGCGCGTCGCCGAGCAGGAAGGTCGGCGCCCGTTCGCCCGCGGCGAGCGACCGCGCCTGCGCCACGTGGACCAGCGCGTTCGCGCCGGCCATCGCGACGAGGTCGCCCGAGCCGCTCCAGTGGAGCGGCGCCGCGCGCCAGCTTCCCGCGCCGTCGTCTTCGAGGCGCGCGACCTGGAGGAGGTCGCGCTCCGCCGGCGCGCGCAGCGGCGTCGCGATCGGCAGCGAGAGCGCGCGCGGCCAGACGGCCGTCGCGCCGGCGCGCCGCTCGAGCAGCGGACGCACCAGCAGCTCGAAGGTCACGAACGCCGAGACCGGATTGCCCGGCAGCCCGAAGATCACCCGATCGCCGCGCGTCGCGACGATGACCGGCTTGCCCGGCTTGATGCGCACCTGGTCGAAGTGCAGTTGCGCGCCCACGGCGGCGAGCACCTCGTGGGTGTAGTCGAAGTCCCCCGCCGACGAGCCGCCCGTCATCAGCACGACGTCGCATGCGAGCGCCGTCTCGAGGGCGTCGAGGATGGCGACCGGATCGTCGCGCACGATCGGCAGCGCACGGACCGTCGCGCCCGCGCTCGCCACCTGCGCGGCGAGGCCGGCGCGGTTGCTCTCGCGGATCTGGGCGCCGCGCGGCCGCTGCGACGGCTCGATCAGTTCGTCGCCGGTGGCGATCAGGGCGACGGTCACGGCGCGTTCGACTGCGACGGTCACGCAGCCCAACGTGGCGAGCAGCGGCACCATCGCCGCCGTCACCCGCGTCCCGACCGCGATCGGCTGCGTCCCGACGCGCAGGTCGGTCGCGCGCGGATGGACGTTCTGGCCGGCTTGGGCGCCGCGCGCAAAGGTGACCGTCCCGCCCGCGGCGATCTCGCCCGCGACCGTCGCCTCCTCGATCGGCACGACCGCGTCCGCGCCCGGCGGCAGGGGCGCGCCCGTCATGATCCGGACCGCCTCGCCCGGACCGATCGGGGTCGCCCGCTCCGCGCCGGCGGCGACGGCCGCGACGACGCGCAGCCGCCGGCCGGCCACGACGTCGGCCGCGCGGAGCGCGAAGCCGTCCATCGTGACGCGATCGAAGGGCGGCAGGTCGAGATCGCTGGCGGGCGCGACCGCGACGACGCGACCGACCGCCGCGGCGAGCGCGACCGATTCGTGGCGGGCCGGCGGCAGCGGCAGCGCCGCGATGCGCCGTTGCGCTTCGGCCAGCGCGATCATCGTTCCGCCTCGTGCGACCGTCCGCTCGCCACGCTCCGCCTCCTCCCCGCGTTCCCTCAACCTACTCGCGGCGGCCCGAAGCTGGATCGCGCGGAACTCGGCCGCTATGGTGCCGCGCCTCTCCGGTGGGTGGCTAGCTCAGTTGGGAGAGCGTCGCGTTCGCAATGCGAAGGTCAGGGGTTCAACTCCCCTGCCATCCACCAACTTGAACGTGGCTCGGGCGGTCGGCGGTCCTCGGACCATCGACCGCCCGTTTTCGTTCCCGGGCGGCCCAGCAAGCGCCGCCAAGCGCCGGCGAACGCCAGCGCCGCGCGCCCAGGCTTGGGCGCGCCACCCACTCAATGCGCGGCCTGGTACTCGTCGAGCCAGGCCATCTGGATCGCCTCCAGGAGCTTCTCGTTCGACTTCTTCGGATCGCCGGAGAAGCCTTCGAGCGCGACGACCTGACGGTGGAGGTCGGTGAAGCGGACGGTCAGCGGATCGACGTTCTTCTGCTTCTCGAAGAGCCGGATCGCGATCTCTTCGGTGTCGTTCCAGTCGAGCTTGCCCACGCGCGTCTCCTTCTTCGGCGCCGGCGCGGCGCGGAATCCCTCGCCGAGGTCGCCGCAGTCGGCGGCCGCCGGTTCCGCCGCGACGTGCGCCCCGATGCGGACCTTCTGCAGCGTCGCCGGACCCGCCGGCCGCGCCGCCGCAACGGGCGCCGCCGCGGGCGCACCGGCCGCCGCCTTCGCCTGGAGCACCTGCTCCACGGTCTTCCCGGCCACCGCCTCGGTCGCGACCTCCGACATCACCGTTCCGGCCAACGGCACGGTCGCAGCGGTGAAGCGGTCGTAGGCGGCCTTCAGCTCCTTCACCGTCCCCTTGCCCGTCATGCCGACCGAGCCGAGCAGCGCCGCGACCGCCGCCTGCGCCGCCGCGATCTCGCGCAGCGACGCCTCGTCCTGGCCGTGCTTCCCGGTCGCGAGGATCGCGCCCGTCGCCGCGATCATCGTGCGGCACTCGTTCTCGAGGTCGATCCGCTGGTGCGCCTCGAAGTCGTGGCGCGCGAAGCGGAACGACTCGTCGACCATGCGCGCGACCTCGCCGTCGGTGAGGCCGTAGCTCGGCACCACCTCGATCGACGCCTCGATCGCGGTGAAGCGCTCCTTCGCGTGGACGGTCAGGACGCCGTTCTCGTCGACGAGGAAGTTCACGTCGACGCGCACCATGCCGGCCGGCAGCGGCGGCAGGCCGCGCAGCTTGAAGCGGCCGAGGCTGCGGCAGTCGGCGACGAGCTCGCGCTCGCCCTGCACGACGTGGAGGTCGATCGCGGTCTGGTTCGCGACGTGGGTCGTGAAGGTGTCGCTCGCCTGCGCCGGGATCGGCGTGTTGCGCAGCAGCACCTTCGCGACCGCGCCGCCGTAGGTCTCGATGCCGAGCGAGAGCGGGATCACGTCGAGCAGCAGCAGGTCGCGTGCGCCGCCGCGCACGATGTCGGCCTGCACCGCGGCGCCGAGCGCGACGACGAGGTCGGGATCGAGGCCGAGGTAGGGCTTGCGCCGGAAGAACTCCTCGACGCGGCGGCGCACCAGCGGCACGCGGGTCGAGCCGCCGACCATCACCACCGCGCGCACGTCGGCGGCGGCGAGCTCCGCGTCGGCCAGCGCGCGGCGGCAGCAAGCGAGCGTGCGCGCCACCTCGGGCTCGATCAGCGCCTCGAGCTCGGCCCTGGAGAGACGATCGTCGAGCGCGGCGCCGCTGCGCTCGTCGACGACGCCCCACTCGACGGCGTCGCGGTCGGACAGCGCGATCTTCGCCTGCTCGGCCGCCTGCTTCGCCGCCTGCTTGAGCGAAGCGTCGGCGACGAAGCCGGCGGGCGCGCGCGCGAGCAGGCGTTCCGCGAGCTTGCGGTCGAAGTCGTCGCCGCCGAGCTGCGTGTCGCCCGCGGTGCTGCGCACGCGGAAGATGCCGTCGCGGATCTCGAGGACCGAGACGTCGAAAGTGCCGCCGCCGAGGTCGTAGACGACGATCGACCCCTCCTTGGTCCGGTCGAGCCCGTAGGCGAGCGCGGCCGCGGTCGGCTCGTTCACGATGCGGACGACGTCGAGGCCGGCGAGCTTGCCGGCGAGGCGCGTCGCCTGCCGCTGCGCGTCGTCGAAGTAGGCCGGCACCGTGATCACCGCCTTCGCGACCGGCCGCGCGAGCCGCCGCTCCGCGCGCTGCTTCAGGTCGCGCAGGATGAGCGCGGAGATCTCCTCGGGACCGACGAGGCGGTCGCCGACGCGCACCTTCGCGAGGCCGCGCTCGCCCGCCGCCACCTCGTAGGGCAGCGACTCGCGCTCCGCCTCGCCGAGGTCGGCGAAGGCGCGCCCCATCAGCCGCTTCACCGACCAGATCGTCGCGCGCGGATGGTCGATCGCGAGGCGCTGCGCCGCGCGGCCGACGATCGGCGCGCCGCCGACGAAGGCGACGATCGACGGCACGATCGGGTCGCCCGCCTCGTCGCGCAGGATCTCGGGGCCGTTCGCGCCGAACCAGGCGACGAGGCTGTTGGTCGTGCCGAGGTCGATGCCGACGATCGCCTCGCCTTCGGGAGCGGGACCGTTCACGCCTCCTCCTTGGCGCGCAGCCCGTCGCGCAGGTCGCGCAGCAGGGTGCGGTCGTAGTTCATCACGTTGAGCTTGCGCCGCAGGTCGCGCAGCAGCGGCGCGCGCGCGTCGCCGGCGGCGGTCGCGAGCGCCGCGAAACCGCGCGCGAGGCCGGCGCCGTGGTCGCGCAGCCGCGCCGCGAGGCGCTGCTCGAGCGCGGCCGACGCTGCCGCGCCCGCGGCGAGCGCCGCGTCGACGGCGTCGCGCTCGTCGAGCATCGCCTCGAGGAAACCGTCGGGCACCGACTTGTCCTGCGCCGCGGTCGGCCCGCCCTCGAGCGCGAGGAGGTACTCCGCGCGACGAAAGGGATCGCGCACGATCGCGTACGCCTCGTTCACCTGCGCCGCCCCCATCACCGCGCGCGCCTTGCGGGTCGGCTCGGCGCCGGCGAGGTCGGGGTGGAGATCACGGCCGAACGCGACGACGCGCTTCTCGAGCAGCGCCTCGTCGACGTCGTAGCGGCGCGGCAGCGCGAGCGTGGCGAAGTGGTCGCGGCGCGGAGCGTGCGGCTGGAAGGCGCCGCACGCGCGGCAGCGCTGCGGGTTCTCGAGCGGCCGCTGGCAGTCGACGCAGGCGAGCGGAGTGGCCGGCGAGCCGGCCGCGGCAGTTTTCGCTTCCATGAGCATCACCAGCCCGCGGCGCGGACGGCCATCGAACACCTATGCGGAGAAGGAGGCTCCGCAGCCGCAGGAGCCGCTCGACTGCGGATTCTTGAAGACGAAGCCGCGCGTCGTCAGGTCGTCGTTGAAGTCGACCTCGGTGCCCTCGAGGTAGAGGTAGCTCTTCGGATCGACGAAGACGCGCAGGCCGGCCGACTCGAAGATCTCGTCGCCGCGCGCGGGGCGCGGCTCGAGGTTCATGACGTAGGAGAAGCCGGAGCAGCCGCCGCCCTTCACGCCGAGACGCAGTCCCGCCTCGTCGCCGAGGCGCTTCTGCTCCATGACGCGGCGCACCTCGCCGGCCGCCTTCTCCGTCACGCTGATCGACACGGTCGCCTCTGCCGGCATCGGCTCATCCCGCCTTCTGCGGTTCGGCCGCGTGCGCCTGCTGCTTCTTCTGGTAGTCGGCCAGCGCCGCGCGGATCGCGTCCTCCGCCAGCACCGAGCAGTGGACCTTCACCGGCGGCAGCGCCAGCTCCTGCACGATGTCGACGTTCCGGATCTGCAGCGCCTGCTCGACGGTGCGCCCCTTCACCCACTCGGTGGCGAGGCTCGACGACGCGATCGCGGAGCCGCAGCCGAAGGTCTTGAACTTGGCGTCCTCGATGACGCCCTTGTCGTTCACCTTGATCTGCAGCCGCATCACGTCGCCGCACTCGGGCGCGCCGACGACGCCGGTGCCGACGTCGGCCGCTTCCTTGTCGAGCGACCCGATGTTGCGCGGGTGGTTGTAGTGGTCGAGGACCTTGTCGCTGTACGCCATGGCAGCGTCCTTTCTCTTCTCAGCAGCTCAATGACCGGCCGTCGGGGACCACTTCACGTGGCTGAGGTCGATCCCCTCCTTCGCCATCTCGTAGAGCGGCGACATCTCGCGCAGTCGTCGCACCGCCGCGATCGTCCGCTGCGCCGCGTAGTCGACCTGCTCTTCCGTCGTGAAGCGCCCGAGCCCGAAACGGATCGACGTGTGGGCGAGGTCGTCGCCGACGCCGATCGCCTTGAGCACGTACGAGGGCTCGAGGCTCGCCGACGTGCACGCGGACCCCGACGAGACCGCGAGGTCGGCGATGCCCATCATCAGCCCCTCGCCCTCGACGTAGGCGAAGGAGACGTTCAGGTTGCCGGGCAGCCGCTCGGTCGGATGGCCGTTCAGGTGGATCTCGTCGAGGCCCTCCTTCAGCTTCGACCAGAGCCGCTCGCGCAGCGCGGTGAGGCGCACGCTCTCGCTCGCGAGCTCCGCGCCCGCGAGCTCGCACGCCTTGCCGAGGCCGACGATGCCCGGCACGTTCAGCGTGCCCGACCGCATGCCGCGCTCGTGGCCGCCGCCGTCCATCTGCGGCGAGAGGCGGACGCGCGGGTTGCGGCGCCGCACGTAGAGGGCGCCGATCCCCTTCGGGCCGTAGATCTTGTGGCCCGACAGCGAGAGGAGGTCGATCCCCATCCGATCGACGTCGACCGGGATCTTGCCGACGCCCTGCGTCGCGTCGGTGTGGAAGAGGACGCCGCGCTCCTTGCAGAGCTTCCCGATCGCCTCGATCGGGTGGAGCGTGCCGATCTCGTTGTTCGCCGCCATCAGCGAGACGAGGACCGTGTCGGGGCGCAGCGCCTTCGCGACGTCGGCGACGCTCACCTGGCCGCTCTTGTCGACCGGCAGGTAGGTGACCGTGCACCCCTCCTGCTCGAGGCGCTTCATCGGGTCGAGCACCGCCTTGTGCTCGGTCGGCGCCGTGATCAGGTGGCGCCCCTTCTCGCGGTACATCTCGGCGACGCCCTTGATCGCGAGGTTGTTCGACTCGGTCGCGCCGCTGGTGAAGACGATCTCCTTGCCGTCGGCGCCGATCAGCGCCGCGATCTGGCCGCGGGCGACGTCGACCGCCTTCTCGGCCTCCCAGCCGAACTCGTGGTTGCGGCTCGCCGCGTTGCCGAACTTCTCGCGGAAGTAGGGCAGCATCGCGTCGAGGACGCGCTCGTCGAGCGGCGTCGTCGCCTGGTAGTCGAAGTAGATCGGCTTGCTCATGGCACGTCCTCTCGTGGCGCTCCGCGCGTCATCGCGCGCCCGGCGCCGCGAACGCCTCGTTCATCAGCTGGTCGAAGGTCAGGCTGTTCAGCACCTCGTGGATCCGCTCGTGCACACGCCGCAGCGGCGCCTTGATCGGGCAGGTCGACTCGATCGCGCAGCTCGACCCGCCGCCCTGCGGCGCGACTCCGGGCAGCGACGGCACGCACTCGACGAGGCGCACGTCGCCTTCGAGCGCGCGCAGCAGCGCTCCGACCGACAGCTCTTCCGGCGCGATCGAGAGCTCGTAACCGCCGTGGACGCCGCGCACCGAGCGGACCATCGCGACGTGGTGGAGGTCCTTCAGGATGTTCGCGAGGATCGCCGGCGGGATCCGCGTCGCATCGGCCAGCGCACGCGCGCTCAACGGCGCGGTCCGCCCCCTCGATGCGAGGTGGGAGACCGCCAGGATCGCGTAGTCGAGTCGGCGTGAGAGCTTGATCATGGGAGGGGCACAACCGCTTGCTGGTCAGAGGCTTCTGCGAGGTGCGGGAATCCGCCTTGTGAATCCGGAGCGAATCAGTGCGGATTACTTAGTCGTCCCGGGGAAGCCCGGCAAGCCGAAAATCTGGACTCGAACAGTACGAGTTTCCCAGCGGCCTGTGAGCCCTGGGGCGGGCGCCACCCTCGAAGGTCAGCTCGGCAGCAGCGCGGCGTCGGTCCAGGTGACGATCCGCTGTTCGAGATCCGCCGCGCGCGCGAGCAACTTGGTCACTTCGTCGCGGCGCGCCGACGCGCTCGGCGACGCGTCCCCCACGAGATTCACCAGCACGTTCCACGCGGCGCAACGCGCCCCCGCTCGCAGCAGGAGCGCGCCGGAGCCGGCGTCGGTCGCGAGCCGCGTGTTCAGCGCCGCGAGACTCCCTTCGAGGCACTCCATCGCCTCGCGGCAGAGACGCGCCGTCTGGAGCGGCACGTCGGCCGAGAGCTCGGTCGCCTTCGCGATCGCCGCCGCGCGCGCCGCCTGCTCGGCCGGCGTCGCCTTCGGCAGCGCGCGAGCGGTGCGCACCGCCTCGAACGACGCCGCGTCCTCGTCGGCGAGCCGCTCGAATTCGCCCGCGATCCGGAGCAGCCCCGCCTCGACCTTGGCCAGCACCGCGTCGTGCTCGATCGGCTGTCCCTTGCGACCGATCGAGAAGCGGACCGCCATGCAGCCGAGCGCCGCGCCGAGCGCGCCGCCCAACGCCGCGCCGGTGCCGCCGCCGGGTGTCGGCGTGCGCGCCGCGAGTTGCTGCACCAGCTCGTGGAACGGCAGGGCGGCGAACGACGACGGGGCGGGCGACATCAAGGCAGCTCCTTCGGGGCGCGCAGGCGCCGTGATCGGTCGTCAGTTGCGATTGCGGCTGCGCGAACCGGCCAGGATCGCCAGCACCTTGAGGAGCTCGGCGATCGCGACGGCCGCCGAGGCGACGTAGGTCCACGCCGCCGCGCCCAGCACCGCGCGCGCGCCGACGAGCTCCTCGCCCACCAGCACGCCCGTGTTGCCGAGGAGCTGCACCGCGCGCCGCGACGCGTCGATCTCGACGGGCAGCGTGACGAGGCTGAAGAGGACCACCGCCGCGAGCCCGATCGCCGCGACCAGGAGCACCATCTGGCCGATCGCTCCGCCGCCGCCCATGTAGGCGAGGAGCAGGCCGATCGGCAGCAGGTACATCCAGAGCTTCGAGCCGATCGAGACCACCGGCACCATCTTGCTGCGGAAGCCCAGCCACGCGTAGGCGTCGGCGTGCTGCAGCGCGTGGCCCGTCTCGTGCGCCGCGACGCCGAGCGCCGCGATCGAGCGGCTGCCGTGCACCGCGGTCGACAACCGCAGCGTCTTCGTGCGCGGGTCGTAGTGGTCGGTCAGCATCCCGTCGATCGCTTCGACCTTCACGTCGGCGATCCCGCGCGAGCGCAGCAGCAACTCGGCGACATCGGCGCCGGTCAGCCCCGAGCGCGTCGCCGTCTGCGACCAGCGGCGGAAGGTCGACTGCACGCGCGACTGCATCGCCATCGCGAAGAGGCCGGCGACGAGCGGCAGCAGGTACCAGACCGGGGAGACCCCCGGCACGAAGAAGCCCCACCCCATCAAGAGAAGGTCGTGCATCGCTCGCTCTCTCCTCGGCGCGCCATCGTGTCGCGGTCGTCGCGCCCGTTACGGGCGACGACGTTCCGCGGCTCGAAACCGTCGCAACGGCGATGCCGCGACCGCATCGGCGCAGCCACGACGGCCCACGCCTTCCGCCCGCGTGCGCCGGGGAAGGCACGGAAGTATACGGACGGCGATGAACGGCGGTCGCGAGCTCTACCTCGACCACAACGCGACCGCGCCGCTCTGCGACGAGGCGCGCACTGCGATGCACGCCGCGCTCGACGCCGGACTCGTGAATCCGGCGAGCCTCCACGTCGCCGGCGAGCGGGCGCGGCGCGCTCTCGACGACGCGCGCGCCGCGGTGGCGGCGCTGCTCGGCGCCGCCGACGAGGAGCTGGTCTTCACTTCGGGCGGGACGGAGGCGAACCACCTCGCCCTCCACGGCCAGCTCCCCGCCGATCCACGCGACGCCCACCTCGTGGTGCCGGCGATCGAGCACGCGTCGACTCTGGCCGCCGCGGCGCAGCTCGCCGCGCGCGGCGCACGCGTCACGACCGTCGCGCCGCGCGCCGACGGCACGACCGCGGTCGCGGCGATCGTCGCCGCGCTCGAGCCGGAGACTCGGCTCGTCGCCTGCATGGCGGCGAACAACGAGACGGGCGTCGTGCAGCCGCTCGCGCCGCTCGCCGACGCGCTCGCGCCCCGCCGCGTTCCACTGCACGTCGACGCAGTCCAAATCCTCGGCAAGCAGTCGTTCCGAGTCGCCGAACTCGGCGCGACCACCGCTTCGTTCTCGGCTCACAAGATCGGCGGCCCCGCCGGCGTCGGCGCGCTCTGGATCCGGCCCGGCACGCGCGTCGCGCCATGGATCGGCGGAGGGCTCCAGGAGCGCGGTCGTCGCGGCGGCACGCCCGCGCTGCTGGCGCTGATCGGCTTCGCGGCTGCGGCGACCGCGGCGCGCCTGCGCCTCGCGCGTGCGCCGGCCAGCAGCGACGCGCGCGACGCGTTCGAGTCGCGCGTCGCCGCCGATTGGCCCGCCGCGCGCTTCGTCGGCGCCGACTCGCCGCGCCTCGCCAACACGTCGCTCGTGGTGCTCGCCGACCGCGACGGCCGCGCGCTCGCGCAGTCGCTCAGCCGCCGCGGCGTCTGCGTCGCCACCGGTTCCGCCTGCCAGTCGGGCGCGACCGAGCCATCGCATGTGCTCCGCGCGATGGGCCTTCCCGCCGCCGCGGCTCGCGGTGCGCTCCGCTTCAGCTTCGCGCTCGACGCGGCCGCCCCGCTCGGCGCGGCGGCGGCCGATGCGCTCCTCGTCGCGCTCCGCGACGCCCCCACCCACCGCGCGCGCTGACCGCCGCACCACCGGGAAATCGCTGCCCGGGGCTATCTTCCGCTTCGGCCCGTGGTACCCCCGATCGCGTCTCGGCCGGCTCGCCCCACCCAGGAAGAGCCGACCGTCGGCGCGGTCCAAGCGCGGCGTCGCCCTCCCCCGCCCGACTCCGGAACGCCCCGACATGAAGCGCGCCACCCCACTCCTCTTCGTGCTCGTCGCCGTCGGCGCGGCCGCCCTCGGCTGGTGGCTGCTCGGCCGCGACGGTGGCCGCGCGTCGATCGCGCCGGTCGCCACCAACCGCGGCAGCGGCAGCGAGGAAGCGTCCGGAGGCGCCGAGCTCGCGCCCCCGACGCCGGTCGACGCGGCGCCGATCGCGCTGCAGGGCGAGCGCAAGGTCGATCCGCAGCCGGCCGGCACCGAGCCCGCCTCGACCGATCCGGCGGGCCCGCCCGGCGCGATCCACGGCCGCGTGCTCAGCCCGGCCGGCGACCCGGTCGTCGACGCCGAGGTCGAGCTCGTCCGCGGTCCCGAGGCCGCGATCAACCTTCCGAGCCTCTACACCCACCTGAACCTGGTGGTGCGCACCGACGAGGTCGGCGTCTACCGCTTCCCCAACGTCGACGCGAACGACGACTACATCGTCGTCGCCTCCCACGCGGAGTTCGGCAGCTGCGAGGCGGGGCCGATCGCGGTCGTGTCGGGCGTCGACAAGGACGCGGGCGACGTCCGACTGCGCGACGGCGTCTTCGTCCACGGCATCGTCACCTGCGACGGCCGGCCGATCCCGAACGCGCTGGTCACGATGAGCAACGCGATGGAGCGGCTGCGGCGGCTGCGCCCCGACATGGTGAAGACGGCCGACACCGAGCCCTTCGACGTGCGCACCGTGACCGACGCGAAGGGGCGCTACGAGTTCGAGTCGGCCCCCTTCCCCACCTTCGAGATCAGCGCCGAGTCGGACGGCTGCTCGCGCATCACCAAGAACTCGCCGACCAGCTTCTTCGGGAAGAGCTCGCGCGAGTACGAGATCAACTTCGAGCTGACGCCGGCCGCCCGCATCGCCGGCCAGGTCGTCGACGAGCGCAAGAACGGGATCGCCGGCGCGAAGATCGCCGCGACGATCGCCAACCAGGGCTTCCGCTGCGAGGTCGAGGCGGTCAGCGACGGCGGCGGCCGCTTCGTGCTCGAGCGCCTCGCGCTCGGCGACTACTTCCTGCAGGCGACGTGCGACGGCTTCTCCGAGTCGCACCAGCAGCAGGTCGCCGCGAACCGCGACGACGTGCTGCTCGAGATGCGCGTGCAGGGCTCGGCCATCGGCATCGTCGTCGACGAGGAGAGCGGCTCGCCCGTGACCGAGTTCGCGCTCACGGTGCAGCAGCAGTACAAGGGGCGCGGCCCGATCGAGCAGAAGCGCGGCCTGCGCTTCAGCGACTCCTCCGGCCGCTTCGAGGTGAAGAGCCTCGATCCCGGCACCTACACGCTCGAGGCGACGGCCGCCGGCTACGCGACCAGCTCCTCGGCCGACTTCGTCGTCGAGCGCGGCCAGGCGACCACCGGCGTCAAGATCGGCATGAACCGCGGCGGCAAGGTGGTCGGCCTCTGCGTCGACCGCGACGGCAAGCCGGTGAAGAACGTGCTGGTGAGCCTGCGCGAGAACGGCCTGGTCGACAACCAGGTGATCCAGATCTTCAACCAGATGGGCGGCCGCGACGGCAGCCTGCCGAAGGTGCGCTCGCAGGAGGACGGGAGCTTCGTCCTCGAGCTCGTGGTGCCGGAGACCTACCAGGTCCACGCCGGCCACAAGCGCTACGCGCCGAGCTGGGTCGACGACATCGTCGTGCGGAAGGGCGAGACGACCGACGTCGGCAAGCTCGTGCTGCTGTCGGGCGCGCGCATCAGCGGCCACGCCTACGACCTCGACGGCAGCCCGCTGGCGATGGCGACCGTGACCGCGGTCGCGGGCAAGCAGCAGGGCTACAAGGCGGCGCGCACCGACGCCGCCGGCTTCTACGAGCTCACCAGCTTGAACGGCGGCGAGTACACGGTCACGATCAACAGCTTCCAGACCAGCCCGCCGAAGAACCCGCTCGAGATCCTCGGGCTCGCGAAGAACAGCCGCCAGACGGTGCAGGTGGCCGACGGCGACGACGTGACCGTCGACCTCCGCATCGCGAAGGACCCCGCCCGGCCGCCCACCACGGGACGGCAGCCGCGGCCGCCGAAGGAGGACGGCCGCTGAGCGGTCCGGCCCGCGTCAGGCGAACGCGGGCAGGCGCGGGCGCGACGGCGGGGCCGGCACGGCGCGCGGCTCGAGCCGCAGGTCCATCTCGCCCGCGCGGCGCGGCACGAACTGGAGGCGCCAGCCGACGCGGCGCGCGAGGCGACGCGCGAGGACGAGCTCCTCGATGCCGTGGCCGCGCGAGAGCGGGCCGAAGCGGCCGATCCGCAGCTTGAGCGTCCGCTCGTCGGTCGAGGCGCGCACGCGCACGACGGTCGTCGCGAAGGGGCGCGCGCGGCGCGACTTCGCGAGCGCGACGAAGAGGCTCCAGAAGAGCGTCCGCATCAGCTCGACGTCGCCTTCGCACGCGCCGACGCCGCGGCCGTCGACGCGCATGCGCCGCGGCTGCAGCTCGGCGGCCGCCGCGGCCACCGCGTGGCGCGCCGCGCGGCCGAGGTCGCAGACGCCGCGCACCGCCTCGTCGCGGCCGCGCGCCGCCGCCGCGGAGAGGCGGCTGCGCCGCTCGACGATCGACTCGAGCAGCGAGAGCACCTCGCCGCCGCCGGCGATCGCCTCCTCGAGCGCGGTCGGGAGGCGCGTCGCGTTGCGCTCGAGGTGGGCGAAGAGGCTGCGCAGGTAGTTCAGCGGCCGGCGCGCCTCGTCGTCGAGGATCTGCGACTGGTCGCGCATGCGCCGCCGCTCGCGCGCATGGGCGCCCTGCTCCACGAGCAGGCGCTTCGCGTAGGCGATCAGCGGGCTGCGGATGGGCGCTCCCGTCGGCGTCGACGGCATCGGCGTGGCGGGCGCCGGCTCGACCGCGGCGACGACGACCGCCGGCCGCATGAAGGTCTCGTCGAGCGCCACCATCAGCGGCGGCACCGCGATCCCGTGCTCGTCGAGCTGGAGCTGCGCGTGCGCGCGGGTCGCGCCGCGGCGCAGCAGCTCGAGCAGCGTGCGCGCCACCTCGTCGCCGCAGGTCGCGTCGGTCGTGAAGGAGGGGAAGCGGCCGCCGCCGATGACCGACTCGAGCTCCTCGGCCTCGACGAGGTCGCCGCGCGCGCGGCGGTTGAGCAGCAGCACGCCCGGCAGCTCGCCGCGGCCCGCGCCGCGCAGCCGCTCGAGCAGCCACGCGTAGGCCATCAGGTTGTCGCGCAGCCGTTCGCGCCGCGGATCGGCGACGAAGCAGACGCCGTCGGCCGCCGCCAGCAGTGCCTCGGTCGCCTTGTTCGCGTCGTCGCTCGGGTCGATCTCGACGAGGTCGACCGCCAGCGTCGCGCCGCCCGCGCCCGGGATCGCCATCGGGGCGACGGCCAGGTCGTGGCCCTTCTCGACCGAGCGACTGCCGACGCGCTCGCGCACGCGCGCCATCACCTCGCTCTTGCCGGCCCGCTTGGGGCCGCAGAGGAGGAAGCGCAGCGAAAGCTCCTTGCCGGCTGCCTCGAATCGAGCCATCGGACCGCTCCCCGCGCCTACGACGATCCACCCGATGGGAACTTCGGGCTGGACCGATGGCTCCTTCGACCGGCCGGCGCGCCGGTTGGAGCAGGCGACCGCGGCGCGGAAAAGCTTTCGCTCCAGCGCGCAGCGCGGGGTCGCGGCGCGGCTCAGCGCGGCGCGGCGCGCCCTTCCGGCAGCAGGAGCAGCGCGCGGCCGGGACGGGCGGCGCGACCGAGCGACCAGAGCTCCGCCGACGCGGCGCCGCACGCCTCCTTGCGGACCGGATCGCTCGCGCCGCCGGCGGCCGAGCGGAGCGCGTCGGCGAGCTCGCCGCAGAGCAGCGGCTCGACGTCGGCGACGCCCGCCGCGAGATCGACCACGTCGCGCAGCGCGGCGCGCCAGGCGTCGTCGACCGGCGGCGGCGTCGCGCCGTCGGCGGGCGGCGCGAGGAGGCGCGCCAGCGACTCGCGCAGCTCGCGCCGTCCGGGCTGCGGCTCGTCCGCCGGTGCAGCCGGGTCGGGCGGCGCCGGACGCGGCGCCACGCCGGGCCGCAGCGCGGCGCGCGCGGAGGTGAGCGCGGCGTCGAGCGCGGCGTCGCCGCTCGTCCCGTCGATCCAGTCGAGGCCGCAGCGCAGCAGCAGGTCGCCCGCGCCGGCGCCGCCGCGCGCCAGCCCGAGCTCGCGGCAGCGCGCGAGCGCCGTCGCGAACCAGCCGCGCTCCCGTTGCCGCAACGCGAGGAGCTCGACGCTCGCCTTCTCGTTCTCCGACGCGCCCGCGCCTCCCGCCGCCAGCGCGGCCGGCGCGATCCACGCCGCCACCGCGCCGCGCAGCACGACGAGCCCGCGCCGCGCGAGCTCGACCTCGAGCCAGCCGTCGGCCGCGACCTCGCGCATCCGCGGCGCCGTGACGCCGTCGTCGAGCGCGCCGGCGAGGACGATCACCGGCTGGCGCCACGCGCCCGCGTCGCGCAGCGCCGCGTCGAGCGCGCTCCACGCGATCGCCGCGCGCGGCGCTCCGGTCCGGCGCGCGCGCCAGCCGGGCTGCGACCACGGCAGGCGCGCCTCGCGCAGCTCGGCGAGCTCGGGCCGCAGCGGCGCGAGCTCGCTCGCCCGCTGGTCGAACGCGGCGGCGAGCAGCAGCGCCGCGCCGTCGTCGCCGTCGAGCGCCGCGCGCAGGAGCGCCGCGCGCAGCCGCGGCAGCTCGATCGCGACGCGCTCGCACGCGACCGCGACGGTCGGCGGCGCCGTGCGCAGCTCGGCCAGCAGCGCGGGCAGCTCCGCGGCCGGGAGCTCGGCGCGCAGCCGCTGCTGCGCCGCCGCGCGCCGCGCCGGCTCGGCGGCCGAGAGCTCGCCGCGCAGCTCGTCGAGGAGCGACGCGCGAGTCGCGCCGCCCGTCGCGGCGACGAGCGCCGCGAGCGCGACGAGGGCGAGCCGCCGCTTCACGGGACGAGCCGCCCGCGCACCACGACCGACTCGATCTGGAGCTCGGTGAGGCTGCGCAGCTGCACCACGTCGCGCCCCTTCGCGGCGGCGAGCTTCTCCTGCGACTCGTAGACGCGGTCGCCGTCGAGCGTGACGCCGAGCGTGACGGTGCCGTTGCCGGGATCGGGGAGCCAGGTCACGACGACGACGTGGCTGCGGCCGCGCTCGAGGCCCGCCTTCGCGACGCGGCCGACCGCCGGCTCGGTCTGGTCGTACGCGGGATCGAAGAAGCGGACCGCCCGCTCCTTCTCGTCGAGCGTGCCGAGCCACGCCGCAAGCTGCGGCTCGTAGCGCTCGCCCTTCGGCTCGTCGGGACGGAAGAAGGCGGCGCAGGCGGGGCCGAAGCGCAGCCCGACGTAATGGGGATCGAGCTTCTCGCCGAGCCCCGGCATCAGCTTCACCGTCATCGTCGCGGGCGCCTTGCGGTCGAAGGGCCACTCCAGCGTCGCGCCGTAGAGCTCGCCGGTGCCGCCGCTCTCGCCGCCGACGAAGAAGAGGCGCCCGTTCTCGACGCGCACGGCGTTGCCGCTGACGTTCCACTCCTTGCCTTCGTCGGGGCTGTCGAACGACCACGCGACCGTGACCGATCCGTCGGCCTCGATCGCGCGCTCCGTCGCGTGGGGCGCCACCTTCTCCAGCAGCGCGCGCGTGCGGCGGCCTCGCTCGACCGCGTCGATCGCCGCCTCGAGCTTCGCGCGCTCCGTGATCGCGGCGCGCCCGGCCGCGGTGTCGGGCAGGAGCTGGAGCTGCCGCAGCGCCGCGCGCGCGGCCGGCGCGTCGCCCGTCGCGAGCGCCGCGTCGAGCTGGCCGCGCCGCACCGTCGCGTCGCCCTCGCGCTGCTCCTTGCGCGCCGCGTCGGTCAGCGCCTGGTCGAGCAGCGTGCGGCGCAGCGCGTCGACCACCGGATCGCCCGCCGCCGCGTCGAGCGCGGCCGACAGCGCGGCGCGCTCCTTCGCGTCGCCGAGCAGGAAGCGGACGACGACGCGCCGCGGCTCGTCGGGCACGGCCGCCTGCAGCGCGCGGTCGAGCGACGCGAGCGCGAGCTCCTCGACCGCGATCTTCTTGCGCGCGCCGACGGCGAAGGTGGCGCCGCCGGCGTCGAACGCGAGCTTGCCGCGCACTCCGACGCCCTGCCGGTCGCGCAGCTCGACGTCCTGCCCTTCGCGCGCCCGCAGGTCGGCGACCGCCTGCGCCAGCAGCGCGGCGAGGTCGTCGGTCGCGCGCGCCCACGCGGCGCGGTCGCCGTCCGAGAGGTCGCCCTGCAGCGCCAGCGCGGCGCGCGCCTCCTCGAGGCGCCGCTCGGAGAGCAGGCCGACGATGCCGGGCCGCCCCGCCGCTCCGTCGAGCAGCGCCGCGCGCGCCACCGATTCGCGCTCCTGCCGCAGCTGCCGGCGCGCGGCGGAGACCTGCTCCTCGATCGTCTTCCATGCCGCGTCGAGGTCGGGCGGCGCGACCCCGATCGCCGCGAGCCCCGCGCGCGTCGCGGCGCCGTCCGCCTCGACCGCGGCGCGCAGCGCGCCGAGGTCGACCTCGCGTCCCGCCTGCAGCTCGTCCTGCGCGTGGCGCGCCGCCTCCTGCACCGCGAAGAGGAGGTCGCGGCTCGCGCGCGCGACGCGGCCCTGCAGCAGCTCGTCGTAGCGGGCGACGAACGACACCGCGGGTTCGCGCTCCACCTCGGCGCGCACCGCCTCGGGCCAGCCGCGCGGCCAGCCGTCGTCGGGCGCGTCCTTGTCCAGCGCGACGCCGGCGCCGCGCAGCGTCGAGCGCGTCGCGTCGAGGCAGGCGGCGCGCTCGCGCGCGGCGTGCGCCTGCAGCAGCGTCCGCGCGTCGGCCCAGCGCTGCTGCTCGAGCGCGCCCTGCACCTGCTCGTCGAGCTCGGCGCGGGTGCGCAGCAGCTCCTGGCGCACGCGGCGGCGCAGCTCCTGCTCGAGCTCGTCGAGCTCGCCGAACGCGCGCGAGCGCGCGGCCGCGATCCACGGCCCCGGATCGACGTCGCCCGCCGCGAGCCCGGCGCGCGCCGCGTCGGGAACGACCTGCTCGACCGCCGCGTCGAGCTCCGCCTCGAGCGCGCGATGCGCCGCCGCGAAGTCGCCGCGCGCGAGCGCGCTCCACGCCGCCGCGCAGCCGCGCACCTGTGCCTCGTTCACCTCGCTCTCGAGCTTCGCCTGCGCCCCGCTGCGGAGGTCGGTGCGCGGGAGGCTCGAGAGGAAGGTGAGCTGACCGTCGCGCTTCAGCTCGCCGAGCCGCGCCAGCACGCTCGCGCTGCTGCGCTTGCCCGCCTTCCAGTCGTCGGCGAGCTGCGCGATCAGCAGCTCCTCGCGCACCTTCGCGTCGCGCAGGTCGGGGCCGACGTCGCCGTCGCCGCGCCACAGCACCACCGCCACGAGGAGCGCGACGACCGCGGAGGCGGCGACGATCGGGAGGCCGAGGCGCGCCTTCGGCGGCGGCTCGGCCGCCTCCTGCCACGAGAGCCCGACCTCGAGGTCGGCCTCGGGGTTCGTGAACGCGGCGCGCACGCGCTTGAGGTCGGCGATCAGCTCCTCCGCGCTGCCGTAGCGGCGCTTCGGGTCCTTCGCGAGCAGGCGCGCGAGCAGGCGGGAGAAGCCGGGCGGCAGGCCGGGGATCAGCTGCTCCGGCGGCTTCGGGACGGCGTAGAGCACCTCGTGGAGGATCTCGCCCACGGTCTCGCCGCGCAGCGGCGGATGGCCGGTCGTCAGGTGGTAGAGCGTCGCGCCGAGGCTGTAGAGGTCGGAGCGGAGGTCGACGCGGCGCGGGCTCCTCACCTGCTCGGGCGACATGTACTGCGGCGTGCCGACCGTGATGCCGTCCTGCGTGAGCGAGCGGTCGCGCGTCGCGCGCGCGAGGCCGAAGTCGGTCAGCTTCACCGACCCGTCCTTGCCCAGCAGGATGTTGCCCGGCTTCACGTCGCGGTGGATCACGCCGTGCGCCGCGGCGTGGCCGAGCGCCTCGGCGACGCGCTCGCCGATCAGCAGCACCTCGCGCAGCGGGAAGGGGCCGCGGTCGATCAGCAGCTGCTTGCAGCTCTGCCCGTCGACCAGCTCCATCACGAAGTAGACGAGGTCGCCCGACTCGCCGAAGTCGATCGAGCGGACGATCGCCGGATGGTCGAGGCGCGAGAGGACGCGCGCCTCCTTGGTGAGGCGCTGGAGCGCGAGGCCGGGATCGATCTGGTCGCGCCGCAGCACCTTCACCGCGACGAACTTCTCGAGCCCCTTGTGGCGCGCCTTGTAGACGGAGCTCATGCCGCCGGCGCCGACCTGCTCGAGGATCTCGTAGCCGGGGATCGGCTGCGACGGCTTCACGGCGTCACTCCCCCTCGCCCTTCCCGGCCTTCGGCGCCGGCGGCCGCGCCGCGATCGCGCGCTTGAGCTCGACGTCGACGTGCTGCCACGGGACGCCGAACGCCGCGAACGCCTTGTCGTGGGCCGCGCGCGCCTCGGGCCCGAGCGCGACGAGCGGCCCCTTCGGCCACGCGTCGCGCAGCGTCGTCAGCAGCTTCGCGAACGCGTCGGCCTTCTCCGTGACCATCCAGTCGACGACGACCATCGCCTTCGCGACCTCGTCGGGCTCGATCGTCGTGAGGTCGCGCGTGAGGATCGGCGCGAAGGGCGGCCCCTTGCCCGCGGCGACGGCCGCGACCGCGTCGTCGAACCAGCTCGCGCGGGAGAGCAGCTCCTCCTTGCGCACCTCGCCGCCGCCGTACTCGCGGTGGGTCGAGACGCACGAGATCGCGTTGCGGCCCAGCACGCGGTGCTCGAGCCACGCGGCGTAGCCCTCGTCCAGCCAGGTCGGCAGGAAGCGGAAGTTGTAGCGGTGGCGGTTGAGCAGCACGTGGCCGAGCTGGTGGACGGTGTGCGCGATCGTGTCGTCGGCGTGGCGCGCGCCGCGCAGCGTCGCCGACGTGCCGGTCGGGTCCCACCAGTAGAAGCCGTCGACGCGCGCGACGCCGTCGGCCCAGCGCGCGTCGACCTTCTCCTCGTGGCGGGCGAAGAAACGGCAGAAGAGGCCGAAGTCCTCGCGCGTGTCGACCACCATCGCGAGCGCCTTCGAGCCGCCGATCCACGCGAGGTCGTCCTGCTTCTCGCGCAGCACGCCGACCGACTCGGCGTAGGCGCGCTCCGACGCGTCCTGCAGCCGCGCGAGGTGCTCCTTGCCGAACGGGCTGGCGCAGACGACGTGGTCGCCGACGCCGAGCGCGAGCGACAGGCTCGCCTCCTTCGCGAACGCCGCGACGCGCGTGCGACCGAGCGCCTCGCTCGCCGCGACCCACTCGTCGCCGACCTTCTCGAGCCCCTGCGCCCGCTTCGCGTCGTCGCCCGAGAGCCACTTGCCGCCGACCAGCACCTCGCCGCGCTCGAGGTGGGCCTTCTCCTGCGGCGTGATCCAGCGCCCCTGCCACTCGACGAGGCCGCGCGCCGTCATCGCCGCCGCCTCGGCCTGCTTGACCAGCGCGTCGCGCTCGGCCGGCGTCATCCAGCGCCCTTCGTGGAGCACGCGCCCCCGCGCGCGGTTGGCGCCGGCGTGCTGCGGGTCGCGCTTGAGCGCGACGTCGATCAGCCGCTCGCGCTCCCGCTTGAGCCCCTTCGAGCCGGCGAACTCGGCGAGCTCGAACCACGCGTCGGCGGTGGCCTCCTTGCCGAGCGCCTTCTCGCGCTCCGCGAGCTCCTCCTTCGCGGTCGGCCCCTTCTCGATCTTCGCGATCCGGTCGCGCGTGATCGGCATGCGGCCGAGGTTGGTGTCGAGCGTGACGCTCTTCGCGTCCTCGGCGACGATCTTCCCCTCGACCTTGCCGCCGTCCTTCAGGTGGACGACGTCGGCGCGCAGCGCCGCGCACGGCGCGAGCACGAGGAACGCCAGCGCGATCGCGCGCGCCGCCGCGCCTCTCACGGCTCGTCCTCGCCTTCGTCGCGCGCGGCCGGCGCCGCGGTCCCGTTCGCGCCCGGCGCGCCGGAGTGCTCCTCGTCGCCGCCGTCGACCTGCTCGCCCGGCGCGAGCGGCCGGCCGTCGGTGCCCATGCGGTACTTCTCGAGCTTGCGCTGCAGCGCGAAGCGCGAGATGCCGAGCGTCTCCGCGGCGCGGCTCTTGTTGCCGGTCGCCTCCTCGAGCGCGCGGCGGATCTCGGATCGCTCGAGCGCTTCGACGCGGCCGGTCAGCCCCTCGCGCGCCGGCGCGTCGCTCGGCGCCGACAACGCGCGGCGGATCCGTTCCGAGAGGCGGTCGGGCGTGATCGGGTCGTCGGAGAAGGTGATCAGCATGCGGATCTCGTTCTCGAGCTCGCGCACGTTGCCGGGCCAGTGGTAGGCGCAGAGCGCGTCCAAGACCTCGGGCCGCATCTTCATGTTGGGGCGGCCGGTCTCGCGGCCGAAGCGCTTCATGAAGGCGTCGACCAGCAGCGGCACGTCGTCCTTGCGGTCGCGCAGCGGCGGGAGGCGCATCGGCAGCACGTTCAGCCGGTACATCAGGTCCTCGCGGAACTCCCCCTTCGTGACGATCTCGGCGAGGTCCTTGTTCGAGGCCGAGATGATCCGGACGTCGACGTGGACCGATTCGCGCCCGCCGACCGGCCGGAACTCGCCCTCCTGCAGGAAGCGCAGCAGCTTCTTCTGCACGTCGGGGCTCATGTCGCCGACCTCGTCGAGGAAGAGCGTCCCCTTGTGCGCCATCTGGAGCAGCCCCTTCTTGCTCTGGCGGGCGCCGGTGAAGGCGCCGCGCTCGTAGCCGAAGAGCTCGCTCTCGAGCAGCGAGTCGGGCAGCGCGGCGCAGTTCTCCGACACGAAGCGCTGGCCGGCGCGCGGGCCGTTCTCGTGGATCGCGCGGGCGATCAGCTCCTTGCCGGTGCCGCTCTCGCCCGAGACGTGGACCGGGAAGTCGCTGGCGACCACGCGGTCGAGCAGCCGGAAGATGTCCATCATCGGCTTGCTGCGGCCGACGATGCGCGAGTAGTCGTTGCCGCCGGCCGCCGCGCGCTCGCGCAGCCGCGCGCGCGCCTCGACGAGCTCGACCTCCTGCACGGCGACGCGGCGCTTGAGCTCCTCGTTCAGCAGCCGGACGCGCTCCTGGCTCTCCTCGAGCTGCTTGTTGGCGTCGACGAGGTGGGTCACGAGGCGCGCGCGGTGGACGGCGACGGCGGCCTGGCCGGCGAACGCCTCGGCGAGGCGGAGGTCCTCGTCGTCGAACGCGCCCTTGTTCATGCGGTGGTCGACGTAGACCGCGCCGATCGTCTCGGCCTGCGCGATCAGCGGCACCACCAGCACCGAGCGCAGCCCGAGGTTCGAGATCGACTGGACGCCCTCGAAGCGCTGGTCGTCGCCGGCGTTCACCGAGAGGATCGACTTGCCGCTCTCCAGCACGCGCTGCGCGATCGAGCGCGAGATCGCGAGCTCCGGCTCGGGCACCTGGTCGCCGTCGAAGTTGCGCGCCGCCACGAAGTGGAGCTGCCCCTCGCCCTCGCGCAGGATGAGGAAGCCGCGCTCGGCGCTGGCGAGCTCGATCAGCGAGTCGACGACCGTGTTCAAGAGCTTCTCGACGTCGCTCTCGGTCGAGAGCGCGTGGGAGATGCGCTGGAGGCGGAGGTGGTTGCTGCGCTCGCGCGTGAGGCGGCGCACGAGGTCGTCGTTCGGCAGGCTCGGGCGCGCGAGGAGCGACGTCTCGTTCGGGTCGGGCTCGCGCTCGAAGTAGATGCGCGTGCTGCCGATCGAGACGACGTCGCCCGCGCGCAGGTCGCCGTTCAGCACCTGCTGGCCGTTCAGGAAGGTGCCGTTCTGGCTGCCGACGTCGGCGAGCTGCGCGTGGCCGCCCGCGTCGATCTCGATGCGGCAGTGGGCGCGCGACGCGAGGCGGTCGGCGATGCGGACGTCGCAGCCGCTGCCGCGGCCGATCACGATCGTGCTCTTGTCGAGCGCCGTCTCGCGGCGCTCCCCTTCGGCGAAGACGATGAAGCGGGGCATGGCGGTTCCTCAGGCGGCGGCGGACGCCGCGAGCAGCTCGTCGGCCGCGCGCAGCGCCGACTCCGCGGTGAGCGAGGTCATGCAGCGGTGGTCGAGCGGACAGCTCTTCAGGTGGCACGGACCGCACGGCACGTCGACGCGCAGCACGCGCGTGCGGTCGAGGTTGCTGGCGGTGTGGCGCGGGTCGGTCGGTCCCATCAGCACGACGCACGGCGTCCCGAACGCGGTCGCGATGTGGCGCGGGCCGGTGTCGGTCGTGAAGAGGACGCGCGCGCGCCGCAGCACCGGCTTCAGCAGCTCGAGCGGCAGCGGCGCATGCGAGCTGTCGATGGCGGCGGGACCGGCCGCCTCGGCGATCGCGCGCGCGAGCGCCTCCTCGCCGGGCCCGCAGAGGACGAGCGTGCGCCAGCCGCGGCGCGCGTGGAAGCCGCGGATCGTGTCGCGGAAGCCCTCGACGCTCCAGAACTTCGACGCGCCGAACGACGCGCCGGGATTGGCGGCGGCGAACGGCTCGTCGCGCGCGAGGCGCAACGCCGCGAGCGCCGCGTCGGCGCGCGCCTCCTCGTCGGCGGCGAGCGGCAGCGTGAGCGATTCGTCGCGCCCGTCGACGCCGACCGCGCGCAGCAGGTCGAGGTAGAGGCGCGTCATGGGGATCGGCAGGCGCCGCTTCCCCTCCATCGCGGCACGCGGCTTCACGTGGAGCAGCAGCGACCGCTCCCGCGTCCAGTAGCCGGCGATGCAGCGGGCGCGCGCGGCGCCGGCGAGCAGCGCCGACGAGAAGGAGTGCGGCAGCAGCAGGTGGAGATCGGGCCGGCCGTCGCGCGCGAGGTCGCGGCCGGCACGCCACCAGCCGAGCGGTCCGCCGTGGCGGCCGCGCCGCTCGAGCGCGAGGTAGCGGTCGAAGTCGGGCGAGCCGTGGAGCAGCCGGCCCGAAGCCGGCGTCCCGATCGCGGTGATGCGGGCGTGCGGGGCTGCTCGACGGAGCGCACGCAGGGCCGGAGTCGCCATGACCACGTCCCCCACCCAGTTGGGTAGGCGGACATCGATCGTCCGGCAGGTGTCGACCCGAACTTCCACGTCGTTTCGCTCCGCGCCCGTCGTGGCGCAGACTCTACGTGCGAAACGTCACGAAGTAACGAGCGAAGACGCGCGACGAGCCGCGCACCGCTCCGTGCGAAGCGCTCCTTTCCCCGGGGAATCAGTTCCCGAACGCGGGGAGGAGCTGGGCGAGGATCGGGTTCGCCGTGACGACCGGAACGCCCGTCGAGGCCCCGAGGCCCGAGAGGAGCGCGCGCGCCGCGTCGGGGTCGTGGAGGGTCGTCGAGATCGCGCTGCCGATCACCGGTCCGGACTGCAGACGCGAGTCACCCGTGCGCAAGCGCGAGCGGCTCTGCGCGAAGACCGGCGAGACGAAGGCGCTCTTGTGCTCCCGGAACTCCTCGCGGTGGCGGGTCATCTCCTCCTTGCCCGCCGACAGCTCCTCGTGCTTGAAGTGCTGCGTGCCGGCGCGCTCGAGCATCAGCCGGCGATGGACTTCCGGGCTCGCTTCGTCCTCGTAGGGCAGGATCGAGGTGACCGCTTCGACCGTGGCATCCAGGGCATTCGTGATCGGATCGACCACGGCGCTGGTCACGCTCCCGAGCGTCGAGAGCGCGCCGGTCGACGACGCGGCGGCCATCTCCGCGTCGGTCGCCATCAGCGTGGAGGCGCCGCCGCCCGACGACGACGCACAGCCCGCCGCCGCGAAGACAGCGCAACCGACGGCCAGCCAGCGGAAGGACGATCCCGGCACCGCGTTCTCCAGGAGAAGGTGGGGCGTTCTAGCTCCCCCGCCCCCCCTCGGCAACGCCGCCGCCCACAGTGCGGCTCCCCGTCAGGAAGGCGAACAGCGCTCCACCGAGGCGTTCGACCGACCGCTCGCGGGCGAGCGCCGCCGCGACCGCGGCTTGCCGGACACCGCCGCGCGCCGGGTCAGAGAGCGCGGCGCAGGCCAGCGCGACCCCGTCGTCGCCGGCTGGCCAGGGCGTCACCCCCCAGAACTGCGCGGCCAGCTCCGCCTGCGCGCCGACCGGACTCGCCAGCGCGTGAAGGCCGGCCGCCAGGTACGCCTGCAGTCGCGCGCCGCACTTGCCGCGCGTCCATGGATCGTCCGGCAGCGGCGCGAGTCCGACCCACGCCTCTTCCAGCGCGGCACGCTCGGCTTCTCGCGACCACGGTCGCGCCTCGAGGCCGGGAGCCGCGGTGCCGGCCGGCGCGCCGAGAACCAGCAGTCGCGACGCGGCGTGCGACGTCGGTCGCCGCGACCACGCCGCCGCGAAGGGCGCGACGTAGCGCCACGTCGACGGCTGGCCGATCCAGAGCAGCGTCGGCGTCGCGCTGCGTGCGGTCGAATGAGCGCGGGTGTCCGCGTCGCCGTGCGGTGCCGCGTGCGGCGTGACCAGGACTTCGGCACGCACGCCGACGGTCGCGAGCTCCCGCGCGAGCGACGCCGCACCGGCGACCACGACGTCGGCGCGCCGCGCGAGCGCCCGCAGCCGCCAACGGCGCAGCAACGATTCATGCGGTTCCTGGTCGCGCCGCCAGAGGGCGTCGTCGAGATCGACGACGAGCCGCCGCGCGCACCGGCGCAACCAAGCCGACTCCCACGGCGGCGCGAGGCGACGCGACCACCAGACGACGTCGACGTCGCGCGCCCGCGCGATCTGCCGCCAGCGCCGGAGGTCGCTGCGGTCGAAGGGTTGCACCTCGAACTCGAGCCCGCGCGCCGCCAGCGACGGCAGGAACGGGAGCAGCCGCAGCCGGACGCTCGGCGCCTCGTTCGAGTCGACGAGCGCCAGCCCCTTCATCGCGCGCGCCTCCGCTCTGCCGCGCCCCGCAGCAGCGGCTCGAGCCGCGCGAGGTGCGCCTCCCATCCGAGCGTCGCGCCGACCGCGCGCGCGCGCGCCCGCGCCGCGTCGCCCTCGGCCAGCAACGCGTCGATCGAAGCCGCCAGCTCGGCCGTCGCGTCGGGCCGTTCGACCACGCGCCCTCCCGCCGCCGCCACCAGCGGCGCCGCGCCGTTGCGCGTCGTCGTCACGACCGGCACGCCCGCCGCCAGCGCTTCGAGGCAGACGAGCGCGCAGGGATCGAACCAGGTCGGATGGAGCAGCAGATCGGCGTCGCCCAGCAGCGCCGCGAAGTCGTCGCATGCGCCGACGAAGCGGACCGCCGCCGCGACGCCGAGCGCCTCGGCCACGTGTCGCGCCCGCTGCGGCCGGCCGCGCCCGACGACGGTCAGCTTCGCGCCCGCGTCGCGCGCGCCGCTGCGGGCGAAGGCGGCGATCGCCTCGGCGAGCCCCTTCAGCTCGAAGTCGTGGCTGCAGAAGAGGAGCTGCGGCGGCCGCGCGGGCCGCGGCGCCGCGGCGGCCGCCGCCGCGAAGCGCGCGACGTCGATCGCCGGCGGCAGCACGGTGATCCGCGCCGCGCACGCCGGCTCGACCGCGATCAGTTGCGCGCGCACCAGCTCCGACACCGCGACGATCGCGACGCCGTCGCGCCGCAGCAGCTCGCGCTCCACCGCGCGGAACCAGCGGTGGCGCGGGCTGATGCGCTGGAAGGCGCGGCGCAGCGCGCGGCGCCACGGCGACGGGTCGGCGTCGAGGCGCGCGGCCGCGCTCGCGTCCCACGCGCCGCCGTGCGGCTGGTAGAGGTCGGCCGCAGCGACGTGGCGGATCGCCAGCAGCGGCGCGCCGCCGTCGGCACGCGCGCGCGCGACCGCCGCGTCGGCGAAGGCGCGCTCGCGCGCGACGCGCGTGAGGCCGCCGGCCGCGACCCGCACGACGACGACCCCGGGCGGCGCCTCGTCCGCGTCGCGGCAGTAGACGCGCACGCCCCAGCCGCGGGCGACGAGGCGCGCCGCGAGCTCTGCGAGGTAGCGCTCCGCTCCGCCGCGCCGCGGCTCGAAGCGGTCGATCGCGATCGCCAGCTCCATGCGCGCCGCTGTCACGTCGTCACGCCGTCACGCCGCCGGCGCCGGACGGCCGTGGCGTCGCTCGTGCGCCGCGATCCGCGCCGCCTTCGCCAGCGCGGCCGCGACGTAGCGCCGCGCCGCGCGCCGGTCGCCGCGCGCGTAGGTCAGCAGCGCCCGCCACCGTTCCGCCCGCGACGCGCCCGCCGCCCGCGCCGAGAACTCGAGCGCCGCGAGGTCCTTCGTGCGCGCGCGCGCCGGCAACGTCTTGAACCACGCGACGCGCGAGTGGTCGATCACGACGAGCCGTTCGCGCGGCTCGCGCGGCGCCGCCTCGAGCAGGAAGTGGTCGAGGTAGAGGTCGCGGTGGACGAAGCCGGCCGCATGCAGCCGCCGCGCGACCCGCGCCGCCTCGAGCAGCAGCGCGCGCCGCCGCAGGTCGTCGCGCGCGAGCGTCGGCAGCAGCTCGCGCAGCGTGGCGCCCGGCGCGACGCCGCGCGTCCAGAGGACCGACGCGCCGCGTTCGACGCGGGCGACCGCGACGCACTCCGGCACCGCGATGCCCGCCGCCGCCAGCGCGCGGCCGTTGACCCACTCCTGGAACGCGGGCGCGCGGCCGCGCCACGGCGCGCGCTCGAACCGCTTGCCGAACCAGGTCGCGCCCGCCTCGCCCGGCGGCGCGTTCCAGCGGAGGTTCTCCCGTCCGTCGCGCCGCCGCACGACGGTCGCCTCGGCCGGCGCGAGCCACGACTCCGCCGCGTCGACCGCCGTCGCGCACGACCACCGCTGCGCCACGCGGCGCTCGACGACGACGCGTCCTGTCGCGTCGCCGCGATCGACCACGGCGAGCGGCCGCGGCAGGCGCGCCTTCGCGAAGAGCTCGCCGCGCGCGGCGCGGATCGCCAGCGCGAGGCGGCGCCGCTCGGCGCGGTCGGGCTCGGCCCACGCGAGCATCCGCGCGCGCTCCGCCAGCGTGAGGCGCGCGCGGTCGAGCGTCGCGAAGAGCGCCGCCCAGTCGCGCGCGCGGCCGTTGCGCGGCGCGCGCCGCGGCTTCGGCGCGATGCGCGCCTGCGCCCAGTCGATCACCGCGGCGCGCGTCCCCTCGACCAGCAGGTGCCACGCCCAGAGCTCGCCGTGGACGACGCCGCAGCCGTGCATCGCGCCGATCGTCGCCGCGACCGCGCGCAGCAGCGGCCGGCGCGCCCCGCCCGCGAGCTCCGCCAGCGCTTCGTCGAGCGGCCGTCCCGCCAGCTCCTCCACCACCAGCAGCGACCGGTTGCGCGCGCGCCCCGTCGCCACCAGCCGCGGCGCCGGCAGCCCGAGCCGCGCGCACGCGCGCAGCGACTCCTCCTCGCGCGCCGCGACGGCACGCGCGCCGCGCTCGAAGAGCTTCGCGTAGAGCGGCGCGCGGCCCGGCGCGGCGGGCTCGATCCGCCAGACCGCGCGCCCGTCGTTGCGCCCGATCGGAACGGCGCGCGGCGCCGGCCACGGCAGCGCTTCGTCGACGCGCCAGCCGGCGAGCCGCGGCTCCGCCGCCGGCGCCGGTTCGAGGCGCCAGCGCGCGGCGCCCTCGCGCTCAGCCATGCGTCTCCGTCGCCGACCGCGTCCGCTTCTTCGCGGAGATCGACGCGGCGGCCGCGACCGCCGCCTTCGCCACGCCCTTCGGCGGCAGCTTCACCGCCGGCTTCGCGAACGCCCTCTTCGCTGCGGGCTTCGGCGCCGCGGACTTCGCCGGCGGCGCCTTCGCGCCCTTGGCGACCGCCTTCTTGGCGGCCTTCGGCGCGCGCGCGCCGGCGCCGAGCCCCAGCTTGATCCGCTCGATCAGGTCGATCGTCGAGTGGTCCTTCGGGTCGCCCGTCCGGATCAGCTCGGCGCCGATCTCGGCCAGCACGTCGCGCTCCGGCAGCGTCTCGAGCGTGTAGTCCGTCCCCTTCGCGACGAGCTGCGGCCGCAGCAGCCGCAGCAGCGGGCCGCACGTCTCGTCGTCGAAGATCGTCACGTAGGCGACGCATTGCAGCGCGCAGAGCAGCTCCGCGCGCTCCTCCTCCGACTGCACCGGCCGCGCCGGCCCCTTCAGCTTCTTCACCGACGCGTCGCTGTTCAGCGCGACGACGAGGTAGTCGCCGCGCTTCGCCGCGTCGACCAGGCAGCGGATGTGGCCGACATGCAGCAGGTCGAAGCAGCCGTTGGTGAAGACGACGCGCTTGCCGGCGTCGCGCAGCCCGCGCAGGCGCCGGGCGAGTTCCTCGTGGTCGCGGACGATCAAGCCCATGGCGTCAGCCCCTTCCAAGATCCCTGTCGCAGCGGCGGCCGCGCATCATGCCTCGGCGCGCCGGATCGCGGATGCCGGCAGCGGCGCGCGCTCCAGCGCGGCCAGCAACTCCGCCGTCGTGCAGGTCGCGGCCCCCACCTTCATCACCACCACGCTGGCGGCGCAGTTGGCGATCCACGCGGCCTCGAGCAGCGGCGCGCCGGCGAGGCGCGCGGCCGTGAACGCGGCGACGACCGTGTCGCCCGCGCCCGACACGTCGACCACCTCGCCGCCGCCGACCACCGGCAGGTCGACCGGCTCGCTCCCGGCGTCGCAGAGCACCATCCCGTGCTTGCCGCGCGTCAGCAGGACCGCCCCGACGCCGAGCGTCTCGAGCAGCTTCCGGCCCGCCGCGTGCGCCTCGCGCGTGCCCTCGATGGCGACGCCCGCCGCCTCCTCCGCCTCCTCCTCGTTGGGCGTGATCACGCCGACGCCGCGGAACGAAGCGAGGCGATGGCGCGAGTCGACGATCACCGGCTTGGCGCGCGCCTTCTGCCGCAGCCACTCGACGACCGCGGGCGAGACGAGGTCGTAGTCGTAGTCGGAGACGACCCACGCGTGGACGCGCGGGTCGACCCGCTCGAGGCGCGCGAGCGTGTCGGCCTCGCGCGCCACCACCTCGCCGCGCGCCGGCTCGCGATCGATGCGGAGCTGCTGCTGCTTGGTGCGGTGCGGGTCGCCGGCGAGGATGCGCGTCTTCGTGACGGTCGGACGGTCGGCGCGACGCGAGACCGTCTCGACGTCGACGCCGGCGCCGCCCAGCATCGCCACCACCTGCCCGCCCTCGGCGTCGGTGCCGACGTCGGCGACGAGGCGCACCTTCACGCCGAGCTCGGCGAGGTTGCGCGCCGTGTTGGCGGCGCCGCCCGGGATCAGCTCCTCGCGTTCCCACCGGACGATCAGCACCGGCGCCTCGCGCGACAGCCGCGACGGGCGCGTGTGGACGTAGCGGTCGGCGATCAGGTCGCCGATCACGCCGACCTCGACGCCCCCCATCTTCGTGACCCAGCGCGCGAGCGGGTTCATGCCGGCGCCCCCTTCCCGCCGCGGCTCCGGTCGGCGCGGATCCGCTCGATCAGCTGCGTCGTCGAGACGCCGGCGACCAGCGGCGCCAGCACGACGCGGCCGCCGTGCGCCTCGACCCAGTCGCGGCCGACGACGCCCTTCTCGCGCCAGTCGTCGCCCTTCACCAGCACCGCCGGCCCGATCGCGGGCACGACCTTGGCCGGCGTCTCCTCCGCGAAGGCGAAGGTCGCGTCGACGCACGCCAGCGACGCCAGCACGCGGAGGCGGTCGGCCAGCGGCTGCACCGGCCGGCCGCGCCCCTTCGCGCGCTTCACGGTCGCGTCGTCGTTCACCGCGACGAAGAGCGCGTCGCCCTGCGAGCGCGCGTACTCGAGCGACGCGACATGGCCCGCGTGGAGCAGGTCGAAGCAGCCGTTGGTGAGGACCACGCGCCGCCCCTGCGTCGCGAGCTGGCGCGCCAGCGACGCCGCGGCGTCGAGCGTCATCACCTTGCTCGCGGTCGAGAAGCCGTGGGCCAGCGCGCCGGCGAGCTCGCTCGGCGTCACGCTCGCCGCGCCGAGCCGCTCGACCACGAGGCCGGCCGCCGCGTTCGCGAGCTCGACCGCGTCGCCGAGCGGCTGTCCCGCTGCGCGAGCGAGCGCCAGCACCGCGATCACCGTGTCACCCGCGCCCGTCACGTCGAAGACGGAGCGCGCGCGCGTCGGCGCGTCGCCCTCCTGCCCGTCGGCGGTGCGCCAATAGATGCCGCGCGCGCCGCGCGTGATGACGACCCAGCGGAGCCCGACGCGCTCGATCAGCTGCTGCGCCGCGGCGCGGCACCCCTCGATCGTCGCGCAGTCGGCGCCCGTGGCCGCCTCCGCCTCGCCGGCGTTGGGCGTGATGCCGTGCGCGCCGCGGTAGCGCTCGAAGTCGCGTCCCTTCGGATCGACGATCACCTCGGCGCCGACGCTGCACGCGGCCTCGATCACGGCGCGCGAGAGCAGGCCCTTGCCGTAGTCGGAGAGGATCACCGCGTCGACCTTGCCGCGGTGGCGCAGCAGCTGCTCGACGAGCCGCGCCTCGAGCGCGGCCGACGGCGCGGCCGGCCGCTCGCGGTCGACGCGCAGCATCTGCTGGTGGCGCGCGAGGATGCGCGTCTTCTCGATCGTCGGGCGCGACGGGTCGACGCGGATCCCGCCGGTCGCGACGCCCGCGGCGGCGACCGCCTCCTTCAGCTGCTGCCCGGCCGCGTCCTTGCCGCAGACGCCGACCAGCAGCGGCCGCCCCTCGAGGCGCGCCACGTTCGCCGCGACGTTCGCCGCGCCGCCCGGCCGCCCCTCCTCCTGCTGCACGTGGACCACCGGGACCGGCGCCTCGGGCGAGATGCGCGGCACCTCGCCCTGCACGTAGCGGTCGAGGATGAGGTCGCCGACGACGAGGATGCGCCGGCGCGCCAGCGACGCGATGGCGTCGACGCCGCCGCTCAAGGCGCCGCCTCCGGCACGCGCCACTCCGCCGGCGGATCGACCAGCAGCCAGCGCAGCAGCGGCAGCAGCAGCTCGTGGTGGCCGCGCAGGTCGATCGACTGCCCGCCGGCGGGCCGCTCGAGCACGTTCATCCGCGGCCGGTAGTGCGGCAGCTGGTCGAGGTTCGCGGTCGTGAAACGGTCGACCGTCGCGCCGAGGTTGCGCGCGATCGCGAGCGCCTTCAAGAAGACCTCGGGCAGCGTGACGGCCGAGCCGACGTTCACGTAGGCGCCGCCCTGCAGCTTCGTCACGAGCTCGGCGAAGCGGCGGAAGTCGGCGAGGCTCGTCGCGCCGATCGCGGCGCCGTCGGCGCTGCCGTGCATGTGGACGATGTCGGCGCCGAGCGTCACGTGGACGGTGCCGGGCAGCCCGCGCTGCAGGCACTGCCAGAGGACCGAGAGCTCGCGGAAGGGCAGCTTCTCGCGGTCGATCGCGCGCGCGACCGCCTCGCCGAAGCCGAGCTGCTGCTCGGCGCCGCGCCGCACCGCGCCGTTCAGGAACTCGGCGGTGTCGCGCGCCATCCCGAACGAGCCGTCCTTCAGCGCCGCCGCGACGTCCTCCGACGTGGCGCCGATCATCGCGAGCTCGACGTCGTGGATCGCGCCGGCGCCGTTGGTCGCGAGCCCCTGCACGAAGCCGCGCTCCATCAGGTCGGCCAGCAGCGGCGAGAGGCCGACCTTCAGCACGTGCGCGCCGATCCCGAAGGAGATCGGAGCGCGCCGCGAACGGGCATCGAGCAGCGCGCGCGCGAGCTTGCGCAGCGCCTTCGCGCCCAGCACGTCGGGCAGCGCGCCGAGCAGCGCCGCGACCGCGCCCGGCGGCGGCGGATCGACGCGCGCGAACCCTTCGCGGGAGACCAGGCTCGGTCGCTCCGACAGCGCGTAGGTCTTCAGACGGTCGAGCGGAAGCGTCATGAAGGACGCGGAGCATAGCGCGCGCGCCAGCTCGGGTCGGGCTCCTGGCCGCCCTTCTTCCAGCGGCGGTGGAACCAGAGGTACTGGCCCGGATCGGCGCGGATCGCCGCCTCGAGCCGGCGATGGAAGAGGAGCAGCATGCGGTAGGCGTCCTCGTCCTCGGGCAGCGCCGGGTCGGCCGCGATCGGGGCCTCGAAGCGCACCTCGACGCGGTGGAGCGCCGCGACGCGCGCGAACCACGGGATCAGCGGCGCGTCGAAGCGGCGCGCGAGCGCGGCCACGAGCGCGAAGGTCGACGCGTCGGCGTGGAAGAAGGGGACGCGCAGGCCCCGGCTGCCGGCGTGCTGGTCGTTCAGCATCCCGATCGCGCCGCCGCGCTTGAGCTCGCGCGCGAGCGGCAGGGCCGCGGCGTCCTTCGAGACGAGGCGCTGGCCGTAGACGCCGCGCAGCCGCGCGAGCTCCGCGTCGAGCAGGCCGTTCTTCAGCGGCCGCGCGACCGCGACGACCTCGATGCCGAGCAGGCGGCCGGCGAGGCCGAGCAGCTCCCAGTTGCCGAAGTGGCCGGTCACGAGGATCGCGCCGCGGCCGCCGGCCCGCGCCGCCGTCACGTGCTCGCGCCCGCTCACGACGAGCAGCTCGTCGAGCTTCCCGGCGGCGATCAGCCGCGGCGCGTGGAGCAGCTCGAGCGGCAGGCGCATGAAGTGGCGGAACGACGCGCGGCTCCACGCGACGACCTCGCGGTCGTCGACGGAGCGCCCGAACGCGGCCGCCATCTGCTCGCGCGCGAGGCGGGCGCGGCCCGGCAGCACGAGGCGCATCACGTCGCCGAGCAGGTCGGCGAGGCGCGCGCCCGCGCGCGCCGGCAGCGCGCGCGCGAGCGCCAGCGTCGCGCGCACCGCGGCCAGCTCGACGCGGTGGCGCAGCTTCGGACGCCCCGCCTCAGGCGGACGCGGCATGCGTGCGCGCCTTCTCCTTCTCGAAGCGCATCGCGATCGGGCGCGACACGCCGTCGCCCTGCATCGTGACGCCGTAGAGCGTGTCGGCGACCGCCATCGTCCGCTTGTGGTGCGTCACGATCAGGAACTGCGTCCGCTCCATGAAGTCGCGCACCATCAGCGTGAAGCGCTCGACGTTCGCCTCGTCGAGCGCGGCGTCGACCTCGTCCAGCACGCAGACGGGCGACGGCCGCGTCGAGAAGAGCGCGAAGAGGAGCGCCGCCGCGGTGAGCGTCCGCTCGCCGCCCGACAGCATCGCGATCGAGCGCGGGTCCTTGCCGGGAGGGGCGGCGACGATCTCGACGCCCATCTCGGCGGGATCCTCGGTCTCGACCAGCGTGAGGTCGGCGCGCCCGCCGCCGAAGAGGCGGCGGAAGAGGCCGCGGAAGTGGTCGCGCACGGCGTCGTAGGTCGTGCCGAAGCGCGTCTCGCACTCGCGGTCGATCGCCTCGATCATCTCCTTCAGCTTCTGCTTCGCCTCGCCGAGGTCCTGCTTCTGCCGCTCGAGGAAGGTCGCGCGCCCCTCCACCGACTGCAGCTCCTCGATCGCGACGACGTTCACCGGCCCGAGGCGCGCGAGCGTGCCGCGCAGCTTCTCCGACTCGGCGTCGAGCGCGGCGAGCGGCTCGTGGAAGAGGTTCAAGTCGATCACCACCTCGATCGGCTGCGGCGCGAAGAGCGGCGGCGGCGGCTCGGCCGCGACGCCGTTCGCGGACGGCGCGGTCCCGTTGGCCGACGGCGCGACGCCGTTGGTCGCGGCCTCGCCGGCCGGCGGCGCGGGCGTCTCGGCGACGACGGGCGGCGGCGCCGGCAGCACGACGACGTTCGACCGCCCCTCCTCGACGCGCGCCACCTGCGCGACGAGCTCGTCGGGATCGATCAGCAGCTCCTCGCGCACCTTCTGCTCGAGCAGCTCGCTGTGGAGCCGCTGCTCCTGCTCCTTCAGCTCGAGCGCCTGCGCCTCGCGCCCGGCCGCCTCGACCGTGCCGCGCAGCTCGTGGACGCGGCGACGCAGCTCCGACGACGCCGCCTTGTGGCGTTCGAGCTCCGCCTGCCGGCCCGCGAGCTCGAGGCCCTGCCCCTCGACCTCGGCGAGCAGCCGCGTCCGCTCGGCGCCGGCCGCGGCGTGCGCCTCGCGCAGCCGCACCTCCTCCTCGCCGAGGTCGACGAGGCGGCGGTCGGCGCGCTTGAGCTCCTCGTGGCGTTCGCGCACGCGCATGCGCGCCGCTTCGAGCGCCTCGTGCGCCCCCTTCGCCCGCTCGGCGAGCTTCGCCACCTCGACGTCGAGCTGGAGCGCGATCTCCTCCGCCTGCCGGCGCTCGTCGGCGCCGCCGTGGAGCTCCTCGGCCATCTTCGCCCGCGTCGCGCGCGACTCGAGCCGCTTGCGCTCGAGCGCGTCGCGCCGCGCGTGGAGCTCCTTCGCGTCGGCCTGCAGCGCGCCGCTGCGCCGCTCCATCACGACGAGCTCGGTCGCGTCGAGGCCGAGCTCCTCGCGCAGCAGCTCGAGGCGGCTGCTCGACGTCTGCAGCTCCTTCTGCGCGGCACCCTCGACCTCGAACGCCTCGGCGCGACGGCGCGCGCGCGCCTCGCGGTCGCGCTCGCGCAGCGCGATCTCCTGCTGCTTGCCGTCGAGCTCGCCGCGCCAGCGCGCGCACTCGGCC
>Ga0315910_10000082_pt1 | contig 126553 bp, 99 predicted proteins | sample EdamamesoilMG_FD_204470 | JGI IMG/M metagenome (GOLD analysis project Ga0315910, IMG submission 204470) | Garden soil microbial communities collected in Santa Monica, California, United States - Edamame soil | ecosystem: Environmental > Terrestrial > Soil > Garden | place: USA: California...
GCTGTCGAGCGTGCGTTTGCGTTTTAATGGATTGCAGCAAGAAGTTTTTGAAAAGGTACCCGAAAAAGCTGACCGGTTTCGCGACAGCCTTCAGTTGTTAGATGAAGCTATTCAAGAACTTCGACAGATCTCGCATCACATGGTGCCTGTTTCGTTGAGTCGGTTTGGACTAGTAGCCGCACTTGAAACCTTTGTCGGCCAGCTGAATGCTTCCGGGCAAATTGGAGTAGACTTACAATTACTGGGATTAGAAATGCGATTGTCGGAAGAAATGGAGGTGCATGTGTACCGGATCTGTCAGGAGTTGGTTCAAAATGTTATTAAGCATGCTCAGGCCACCAGTCTTCGCATACAGCTGATTAGACATAACGATTCATTAAATATAAGTGTGGAGGATAATGGTGTGGGAATTCTGAAGGAATGTATTACTAAAGGATTCGGCTTCACCACTATTCAGTCTAATGTAGATTTATTTAAAGGTTCATTCAACATCGAAAGCCAGGTAGGAAAGGGTTGCCTGGTGCTGATTGACCTTCCGGTTCTCAACCATCAAGCATAGTATCTATTGGCTTTTGAAAAAAATATTACCACCTAATTTTATATTGATGAAATCAGGAAACCAGCTACTGATCTTTATTCTTTTTTTTATCCTGAAGTCAATGCCTGGGCTGAGTAACGAAAATCCAAAGGCATGGATACGGGTAAATTTGTTAGGATACCGTCCAGATAGTCCGAAGACTGCAGTATGGTGTTCATCGAAACCGGGTACGGTTAACGAGTTTTTAGTACGTGATGTTAATACCAACCGGGTGGTGTTCAAAGCCTTGGCAGGAAAACCGTTTGGAGCGTATGGACCTTTCCTGGAAACCTATCGGCTTGATTTTAGCTCCTTCACAACACCAGGACGTTATACTGTGCAGGTAGGGGAGACGGAGTCACCCATATTTACGATTGGAGATAATGTATATCATGGTGGTGCAGATTTTTGCCTTCGTTACATGCGTCAACAGCGCACAGGATTTAATCCATTCTTAAAGGACAGCTGCCATACCAAGGATGGTTATGTATTGTACGGTGAAAAGGCAGGAATTCCTGACAGTACATTCATGGATGTAGTAGGAGGATGGCACGATGCCAGCGATTACCTGCAGTATTCTACAACCTCTGCTAATGCTACTTATCATCTACTTGCCGCATATCGGGATTTTCCGCAAGTGTTTACCGATCGCCACAAAGCAAATGGACTTGCCGGAAGGAATGGTTGCGTAGATGTATTGGACGAAGCGAGGTGGGGCCTTGCCTGGTTGCTGAAAATGCATCCACAAGAAGAGGTAATGTTTAATCAGATTGCCGATGACCGCGATCATATCGCTATGCGTATTCCTCATCTTGATAGTCAATATGGGCGAGGGTATCAGCGACCTGTATATTTTATTACTGGCGAAAAGCAACAACGCGGAAAATTCCTTAACAACACTACAGGCACATCTTCTACTGCGGCCAAGTTCAGCAGTGCTTTTGCATTGGGATCGAAAATATTTTCATCATCGGATACATCGTTTAGTCAGACATTGCTACAAAAGTCGCATTCTGCGTATCGCTTCGCACTGAAAAAGCCAGGTGTTACCCAAACAGTTTCTGTACGATCGCCCTACATTTATGCAGAAGACAACTGGGTAGATGATATGGAACTTGCGGCTGTCTTTAACAACCACTTGAAAGACGCGATTGAATATGCCAAGCAGGAGCCTCATACCCCCTGGCTGGGTGCAGATACTGCGCACCACTACCAATGGTACCCGTTCATTAATTTAGGACACTATGAATTGGCAAAGCAGTTACAAGGAAAAGACCGCGAGGTGATCATCGATTACTACCGAAAGGGAATCGAGATGGTGAAGAACAAGGCGGATCGGAATGCATTCAACAGAGGAGTTCCTTTTATCTGGTGCAGTAACAACCTGACTACCGCGTTTGCTATCCAATGTTTTTGGTATAGACAGCTTACGGGCGACAACCAGTTTGAATTATTGGAACAAGCCAATGTTGACTGGCTACTGGGGTGTAATCCTTGGGGAACATCAATGATTTATGGATTACCAGCAGCAGGCGACATGCCTGAAGATCCTCATTCTGCCTTTACGTACCTCAAGCAATTTCCTATTGACGGTGCACTCGTAGATGGACCCGTGTATACCGGTATTTTTAAAAGCCTGATTGGTATCCAGCTTAACAATCCTGATGAGTATGCAGCTTTTCAAAGTGATCTGGCGGTTTATCATGATGACTATGGCGACTACAGCACCAATGAACCAACCATGGACGGAACAGCTTCGCTGATTTACCTGCTAGCCGCGAAGCATGGAGAAATCCTGAATCGGTTTACGGTAAACCAAGGAGGGCTTGTTCGAGGAGATATAACCACTAAAGAACTGGCATTAGTATTTACCGGGCATGAATATTTAGAAGGGTTACCCCCCATCAGAAAGATATTAAAGCAAAATAAAATAATGGCTGGTTTTTTTCTCACCGGGAAAGCATACAATAATAGAGTTGCAAGAAAATCCATTGCAATGTTGAAAGCTGATGGTCACTACCTGGGTCCGCATTCCGACAATCATCTGCTTTACAACGACTGGAAAGTAAGGGATAGTTTGCTGGTAAGTCGCGACTCGGCTATGCAAGATCTCCGAAATAACTATTTAAAAATGGAAGCGCAAGGAATTCATGAGGAGACAAAGTACTTCATTCCCCCTTACGAATGGTGGAATGCCGATGTAGTTAGCTGGTGTAATGAAGCAGGAGTACAAGTAATCAGTTTTACACCGGGCACTGGCACCAATGCTGATTATACCTCACCGCAGATGGGTGCATTGTATAAGTCGAGCGATGAAATCATAAAAAATCTTCTTGAAAAGGAACAGCAGCAGGGATTGAATGGAAGTATACTCTTGATTCATGCAGGCGTTGGCCCGCAGCGCAGCGACAAACTGTATGATCGGTTGAATGAAATAATTAGAGTCCTCCATCAGCGGGGCTATAAGTTTGTACGCATTGATGAAATGTTCAGGCGCAATCGTAGATAATGCAACAGTGGTTAAAATCACATAATTAGAAGGTAAAATCTACCTACTGTAGTCTGTTTATTATTTCTACTTTAGCCGCAATTGTGAGGCCTGGCGAAGTTGCCAGGCGTATAACCTACAGTGATGATGAAGAACAGCTTATTAAGCCTTATCTGGTGTGTGGTTTTGATGCTGGGTGTTATGCCTGCTCAGGCACAAAGTGGCGATCAGATATTGGATGGTATCGGTGAAACGGGCATGATGGCCCGCTATGAATTTAATGGGGATATTCGCGATTGGTCGCGCAATAATTTACATGCCAGGTCGAACGATGGCGCTATCGAATTTGTAACCGATAACCGGTTTGGAAAAGTATTGTCGCTTTCGGGAGATAAGAATTCGTTTGTCACAATCCCAGGAGAAGCACTGAAGGATTTTGAGTCGCTAAGTATAGCTGCCTGGATCAATCTTCGTTCGGCACAACCTGGTCAGCATTTCTTCGATTTTGGAAAAAGTGCTACCCGTCACTTTTTTGCTGCACCTGCAGGTACGCTTTCACAAGATGGTTACCAGGCATTGATAACAACCGAACACGCCGATAACAAGGGTGCTGTTTCACCGGCTATCGAACTGAATACATGGGTTCATCTTGTTATCGTAATCGATGTGCCCTCCAAAGTAATGATCGCCTATGTTAATGGTGTTGCAGTAGCCGAGTCGAAAAATCTTCCTTCAAAATTACAAACCGTATTTGGCCAGCAAGCCAGCGAAAGATTACTCTACATTGGCAAGTCACTTTCGTCAACAGACCCTAATCTCAATGCCTTGGTTCATGATTTTAGAATGTACCGGGTGCCGTTAAGTAAATCGCAGGTAACCGGAATTTTTAACAATGCTAAGCGCGGCATAAATGAAGGATCAGTCAATACGCGAAAAGAAGATGAAGATGACCTTCCGCATTTTGAAGGATCAAAAGCACAGCTCTACAATTCTTACTTGATGGCCGTATCGGATGTGGAAGTGGAAACCGAAGCCGGTAGTTTGCCTCGCTTGCCGCGTTACGTCAGTGGAAAGTATAAAGATGGTATAGAAGGTCCTCAGGTTCGGGTCTTGTGGCCATCGCCTGTCGATAATTCGGAAGCAACTAAGCCTGGAAGCTACACGATCATTGGCCGTATTCCCGGAACTACGTTTCAGCCTAAGGCCACCGTGGTGGTAAAGGCTGCAACATCAACAACGCAGCCGGAGATCAAACTAAAGCCATTTGAACTTAAACAGGTTTCTCTCAACACCAATGCCCTTGGCCACGAAACAAAGTTCACCGAAAATCGCGCTAAGTTTATCGATACGCTGGTAACAACAGATCCTAATTCGTTTCTCTACATGTTCCGTCATGCGTTTGGTCAGCAGCAACCCGAAGGAGCGGAGCCGTTGGGTGTGTGGGATAGTCAGGATACAAAACTGCGTGGGCATGCCACCGGTCATTACCTTACCGCGATCGCGCAAGCCTATGCCGGTACCGCTTATGACAAAGCACTTCAGGCAAGGTTCGCGCAAAAAATGGAGTACATGGTTAACGCACTCTACGAGTTGTCTCAATTATCGGGGAATGCAAAAGAACCCGGTGGCGCGCATGTGTCTGATCCCACGGCTGTACCGTATGGTACTGGAAAATCGGCTTATGATTCTGATCTCAGCGATGATGGTATTCGCAACGACTACTGGAACTGGGGAAAAGGATTTATCAGTGCTTATCCACCCGATCAGTTTATCATGTTAGAGCATGGCGCTCGCTATGGCGGAAAGAATAATGCGATATGGGCACCCTACTATACGTTGCATAAAATTCTGGCTGGCTTGTTAGATGTGTATGAAGTAAGTGGAAATGAAAAAGCATTGAAGGTAGTAACGGGTATGAGCGATTGGGTCTACGCCCGATTAAGCAAGGTGCCAACCGAAACCTTGATAAAGATGTGGAATACCTACATCGCTGGCGAGTTTGGCGGCATGAATGAAGTGATGGCGCGCTTATACCGGATTACCGGAAATGAAAGTTACCTCAAGACTGCGCAGTTGTTCGATAACATTCGCGTGTTTTATGGCGATCAAGACCATTCGCATGGACTGGCTAAAAATGTAGACATTTTCCGCGGACTGCATGCCAACCAGCACATTCCACAGATTGTAGGAAGTATTGAAATGTATCGGGTTTCCCATAAACCGGAGTATTATAAAATTGCCGACAACTTCTGGTACAATGTAGTGAACGATTACATGTATAGTATTGGTGGTGTAGCGGGTGCACGACATCCCGCCAACGCAGAGTGTTTTGTTGGCCAGCCGGCAACATTATATGAAAACGGATTTTCCTCCGGAGGACAAAACGAAACGTGTGCCACCTACAACATGCTGAAGCTCACCAGCGATTTGTTTCTCTTCGATCAGCGTGGTGAGTTGATGGATTACTATGAACGTGCGCTGTACAATCACATACTGGCTTCGGTGGACGAGAAAAGTCCTGCGAATACGTATCATGTTCCACTCCGGCCAGGCTCTACTAAACAATTTGGTAATCCGGATATGAAAGGCTTTACATGCTGCAATGGTACAGCGATTGAGAGCAGCACCAAACTGCAAAACACCATCTACTTCAGGAGTAATGATGACAAGTCGTTGTATGTCAATTTGTACATACCCTCAACCTTAACCTGGACAGAACGCAATGTGATCATTGAGCAGAAGACGAATTTTCCGAAGGAAGATCATACGCGTTTAGCGATAAAAGGTAACGGAAAATTTGATGTACACGTGCGCGTGCCCGGTTGGGCGACAAACGGGTTCACGGTGAAGATCAACGGTAAAGTGCAAAAGGTGAAGGCAATACCCGGTAGTTATCTGAAGTTAAGTCGCAGTTGGAAAAATGGCGATATCATTGAATTGAAAATGCCCTTTCAATTTCATCTCGACCCGATTATGGATCAGCAGAACATTGCCAGTCTTTTTTACGGGCCGATATTATTGGCTGCACAGGAGCCCGAAGCCCGAAACGATTGGCGTAAAGTAACCCTGAATGCCAAGGACATCAGCAAATCCATTAAAGGAGATCCACAGCAATTACACTTCACTATTGATGGCGTGATCTTTAAACCTTTTTATGACACGTACGATCACCATTCGGTTTACCTGGATGTTACGTTGAAGTAGTGGGAAGCGTAAGGGGTGAATTTTTGGTGTCGCTATTTCTGATAGGTGATGCTGACAACACGCCAAACAAAATTACCGGCACCGGTTTTTACGGTTACTTCAGCTCCTACTTCTTTATTGAGCAGGGCTTGTGCCATAGGAGAGTCCATTGAAATGTAGTCTTTGGTGTTGATAATTTCTTCTGGCCCAACGATCCGGAATCGTATTTTCTTGCCTTTATCATTTTCAATTTCCACCCAGGCGCCAAACATTACCTTGCCTTCCTGGAAAGGTGAGTAAGCAACAACCTTTAAGTCGTCAATGCATTTGCGCAGGTAGAGTAATCGCTTGTCAATTTCGCGAAGACGTTTTTTGTTGTAATGATAGTCGGCATTTTCGGAGCGATCGCCAAGACTGGCAGCCCACGATACTTTTTGTGTAGTCTCCGGCCGCTCCACCCGCCAGAGGTGATCCAGCTCAGCTTTTAATTTCTCTAATCCTTCAGGTGTGATGAGCAGTGTTTTCATAGTGAAGCATAATGAAAGCGGCAAATTACGTTAAACTGGCGATCCAACATGCTATTTCTTTTAATGCTAACAACTATAAAGAATTGTCGGTTTTTAAGCTTTAAGGTATGGTGCTAGTTCAATCTATTTACGCCTGGCCGAAATGAATAAATTTTCGGCTGTTTAAGAAAAGAGCGGAGGGGGTATGCGTTGGTAAATTGCGATTGTAAATCAATACGTTATGATCGCCAAGTCCGAAGACGCGGGGCCTCACAATTCCGAGGGTATGATACGCACCTTATTCATCTTGTTTCTGGGGATTGTTTTAAAGGAGGGATTCACTGGTAACTTGAAATGGCAGTGGGTACTTTTCTTAGGAAGCACACTGGTTGGTTTTTCGTTAGTGCATCGTGTTATTACACAGATGCAAAAGAATTCGTAATCCATGGACCAACTTGGTGTAACGCAGACTGAGACTTTGGAGTTCTGTTCGAATATCCGAAACAGCATTCTTAAAGGTGTGGAATGGAGCCGCATTAAGGGTTATAGCGATTGGTATTGGATCAATCATCTCAAGCCACATGTTGAAGATGAAGAGCGATTGATTTTTTCGATACTGGGTAAGGTCAATCCGCTGGTGAAGCGAGCAATAGCCGAGCATCGGAGGTTGCAGCGACATTTTGAAAGCTCTGGTGAGATTTATAAAATGCTCAGCCGGATTGAGGAGGAACTCTCTGCACATGTGCGTTTTGAAAACCACGTTCTTTTCAAGGAAATCGAACGACAGGCAGGACCAACCGGTGCTGATGCGATAAAAGAAATTCATCTGAAGCATAATGCCGAGTCAGTTTGGTCAGATGAATTTTGGAAATTATTTCGTTACGTTTATGCATATCAGAAGAAACGATGAGGTGGGACTAATCGTAGCCCGAAACCTTGAAGCTGCAACTGTTTTTAATTCTCATGGTATCGATTTTTATTCGCAGGGAAAGCGAACACTCGAACACGCCTGCCTGGAAGATCATGTGCCCATCAATCTTCTTCAGGAAGAACTCTGGGATTTGAAAGATCCTGCCCGGAAGGGTATCGACTTTGTAACGATGAACCTGCGGGAATTAGCGGAGTATATCCTTCGTACTCACCATGCCTTCGCGGAGCAGAAAGTAGTCTTTATTCGTCACACCCTCGATCGTCTCGGCAACGATGAGCGTTTCAATACGGATGTTGACAGAATCAGAAAAACATTTGGTGACCTATCGGTATACCTTACTGTGCACATGAAGCATAAAGAATTTCTTATTTTTCCGTTTATAATGGAAATGGAAAAGGCAAAAGGTATGCGGGTGGCAAAACTGAAAGACCTTGAGTATTCTATTGCAACAATGACAGAAGATCACCACGATGAAGTATCTATGCTGAAGAGCCTTGCCGAGCTTACAGATAATTATAGTGTTTCTCCTCATTGGGGCCATTCATGGAAGCTGGCCTATGATGCGATGAAAGAACTTGAAGCTGACTTGAAATTTCGGATGCACCTGGAGAATAATATTCTTTTTCCGAAGGCCCTCAACCTGGCTGCGGCAATCGGCCAGAATCTTAATTGACACTGGAACAATGCGTATGAATAAACACATCCAAACATTTTGTGTACACCCGGCTGAATACCAACCGGAAGAAGGTAAGAGTATTATCGCACCTGTATTTCCTTCCACTACCTATTCCTACATGGATGGTGCGGAGTTGGTTTACCCCGGATTTCTCACAACGCAAAATCAACTCAGGCTGGCCCAAATTATGACAGACCACGAGCGAGGTGAGTGGGGCATTGTACTCAATTCTGGAATGGCCGCAATAAGTGTAGCCTTGCTGGCGTGTTTAAAAGCGGGTGATCATGTTATCCTTTCCAATGAGTTGTATGGCGGCACGCTGAACTTTGTGTCAGAAGAATTGTCCGGTCTCGGCATTTCTTTTTCGCTTGCCGGGCCAACCCTGAAGACTTTCGAAGAGCAGATACGAAAAGAGACAAAGGTGATCTTCCTGGAAACACCCTCGAATCCGTTTCTTTCGGTTTATCCACTTGCCGAAATCTCGCGACTCGCATCCAGTCGCGGTATCACTACAATTGTCGACAATACAGTCGCGACTTCAGTTAACCAAAGACCTATTGAATTGGGAATTGATATTTCCATACAAAGCGGTACTAAATATCTTGGCGGATTTAATGATCTGCAATTCGGTACACTGGTATGTAGAGACCGTGCTAGGCGCAGCGATATTCTACGCGTGGCAAAACGCCTGGGAGCTGCGCTTTCTCCTGATCATTGCTATCAGGCTGAGCGAAATCTGAAAACACTTGCGCTCCGCGTGCAAAAACAAAACGAGAATGCTGTTGACGTAGCAAACTTTCTTTGTAAGCATCCTTTGCTTGAGAAGGTTTACTATCCGGGATTGGCGTCACATCCTCATCATGCCATTGCCAAAAATCAGATGGATGGCTTTGGCGGGTTGCTGTCGTTTGAGTTGAAAAAAGAGGAGGTAGATGTAAATCATTTTTTGAGAAGGCTTACCGTTGTCAAACCTGCGCTGAGTTTTGGCGGCCTGGAAAGTGTGGTTTGCTTGCCGGCAAAAACTTCGCATCGTGGTTTAACAAAAGAAGCTCGAATTCAAATGGGAATTCAAGACAGCCTGATACGGCTGTCGGCAGGTATTGAATATGCGCAGGATATTATCCAGGACATTGACCAAGCACTGAACGGTTCGGCAATAAAGCAACGTTAACCTGTATCACGTTGCGTTTTTACGCAGATCGGTGGGCCGTAGTTTGGTGAAAAGATAAAAGCTGTTGCTAAAGGCGCCCAATGTATCATACCCCACACTGTCCGCAATTTCACTGACGGTCTTCTTTGTTTTCAGCAACATCTCCAAAGCCTTGATGATGCGCAAAGTTTTAAGATATTGAAGAAAGGAAACATGAAGATTTGATTGGAAAAGACGCGACAACGACCGCTCACTCAAATTGAACCTGGTGGCCACGTGGCTAAGGGTATGTCGTTCCTCCAATGACTTTTCGAGATACTTTAGAATTTTATTCAGTCGTTCATCATCCGTTGTGGGGAGCACAATGGGCAAGGAGTGGTGATGCATTTCTGCGAGCAACTTCTTCAATGCGATCATGAATTCAAAATTCTCATCTTTTTTTGTTACGTGTCGTCCATCCCAGCGTTCCGTGTAATTGATCATCTGAATCAGCAGTTCGCTGGAGGGATAGATGCCCAGTTGTGCGTAGAACGGATCCTGGTTATCATCGGTAGAATAAAAATAAAGTGACCTGAGCACCGTGGCAGAAAATCCAACTTTCAGAATGTGAGGCATTCCTTTCGGTATCCAGAAATAATGACGAGGAGGAATCACAAACGTTTTCGCATCAACGATCACGTAAGCCAGTCCACCTTCCACATAACTCAATTGACCTTTTGTATGTGTATGTAACGGAATAAGTTTTTCTGATTTCTCGTGCATGACGAACACCGAATTCGGATGCTGGTCGATTTCAGGTAGTGAGGCTATTAATCCCATGATGCAAATATAGAATAAATTGGGTTTGGCTGGAATGAGTAAATAGTTGACTGATTGAAGAAAATGACAACAACGGTTGGCTCATGGTAGTAAGGCTAACGCGAATTTGAATTCACTCTGAATTTGTCAGGAGTAAGACCGGTTTTCTTTTTAAACAAACGCAGAAAGTAGGAGCTGTCTTTGAAGCCAAGGTTGCTCGCAATGTTTTTCACACCCCACTCGGTGTACGCCAGTTGTCGTTTGGCTTCGAGGATAGTTCGATCCTGAATTAATTCAGTGACAGTCCGGTTGATTGACTGCCGGCACAACGTATTCAGATAATTGGGTGTGAGGTTCAGCATCCTGGCGTAATCGCCTGCAGTTCTCGCTTTTTTGTAATGAGCTTCAATAAGGGCTAACAACTTTCTCAATTGAACCACACCGGAGACTTTCCCCTTGATCATACGGTCAAGTTTCCATAGTCTGTTAATTCGAATCAGCAGAATGTCAAGAAAATTTTGAAGGGCTTCTTCTTTGGCTTTCTGATTCAGTGTGAATTCGTGGAGCATTTCATCCAGGAGTACAGTGATGAATTTCATCGATGTGGCATTCGTCTTCACAAAAGTCTGGGGTTGCATGGAGCGAAAGAAAGGTATTTTGTCGAAGTGCCGTTCGCGTGCGTAGTACAGGTAGAAATCCATTGTAAAATAAACCACATATCCGGCTATATCATCGCTGAATTCAAAACTGTGAACCTGACCCTGGCTCAGTAAAAAAATGGTGTTCGGTTCTACCTTATAGTGTTCACCATCGATGGTATGGGTACCTTCACCATGCGTAATCACGATGATGAGGTAACAATCATGACTGTGCGGCTTCAACGAATACCCTATTTCTGGCAAGTCTTTTTCAAGACGCATCATATCAAAATGATCGATGCGGGGTTTTCGTTTCCGGATCGATTCAATGGTATAGAATGGAGGTGCTGATTTCGCGGAAGCCTTTTTTGGATGACCCATGTAATATTTACGCTGATTTCGTGGTGGACAATTTACTCATAAAAGTGGACTCATCGTGGGTACATGTTTTAAGCGTTGGAGTAGTACTATAATTTTGAAAAAAAAGAATACGCTATGCTACATCGGAAGTTGGTTAAAGAATCGGAATGGAATGAAGTAAAATTGAATCTGCAGTCGCTGAACACAACGGTGGCGAATGCTACCAAATTTGTGCGTGAGATTGAGCACGGAAATTTAGACGTTGCACTGGAAGAGAATGAAAGCTCTTCAGAACTGAATATTTCGCTGATTGCGATGCGTGATCAGATGAAAAAGTTTTCACTGGCCGAGCAGGAGAGAAGTTGGGTTAATGAAGGCCTTGCCAGGTTTGTCGATATCCTGCGTTCCCGCGATAATGATACATTGAAACGGCTGTCTGAAAACATTCTTCAAAACCTCGTGTCGTACCTGAAAGCAAATCAGGGCGCTTTGTTTCTGGTTAATGATGATGATGAGCAAAATATTTTCCTGGAGATGTCAGCGTGTTATGCGTATGACCGGAAGAAGCATCTGGAGAAGCAGTTAGCATTGGGCGAAGGTATGGCCGGCCAGGCGGTTCTGGAAAAGGGTACTATCTACATGACCGATATTCCAAAAGATTTTGTGAAGATTACTTCCGGACTCGGTGAAGTGCTGCCGCGTAACCTATTAGTTGTTCCATTGAAACTAGAGGATCAGGTGTATGGCGTAGTGGAAATTGCTTCGTTTAATCTGATCAAGCCTTACCAGATTGAGTTCGTTGAAAAATTAGGAGAAAGTATTGCTTCTACCATAGCCGGTGTGCGTGGAAATGAGCGCACAAAAATATTGTTGCAGGAAACACAGGGTCAGGCTGAAGAACTGCGTTCGCAGGAAGAAGAAATGCGACAAAGCATGGAAGAACTTTCGGCAACGCAGGAGGAGATGAAGCGTGTGATGAGCGAAGTCGAGTTGAGTGAACTCTATGTTAAACTGTTACTTAACGTTACGCCCGACTCCATATTTACGCTTGACCGGGATTACAAACTTGTCACCTGGAATAAGGCCATGCAGCAAACCCTGGAGGGTTTTGGTAGACGTTGTGAGAAAGGTACACCGGTGCTGGAATGGTTTTCTCCAGGCAAAGAGCAAAACACAGAGCTCAACTATTATAATCGTGTGTTTGCAGGCGAGGTTGTTGAGTTTACCAACGCGTTATCAATAAATGGTGATACGTATCATTTCTCAAGCGTATATGCACCACTGCGCAATAAGGAAGGGAACGTGTTTGAAGTCGCTGTTTTCTCAAAGGATGTTACTGAAACGGTTAATGCACACAAGCAGGCCGAGCAGCTCATGCAGCAGGCACAAAGCCAGCAACTGTTTACAAAAGGTATTCTGGATTCTTCTTCCGATATGATTGCTACGATCGATCGTCAGTATCGTATCACAAATTTTAATCGGGCACTGTACGATAGTTACAAGCAAATGGGGATGTCGGTAGAAATTGGATTCGAACTGCTGAATCTTGTGCGACCGGATGATCGACCACGTTTCATTGAAAAGTATGAGCAAGCTTTTGCAGGCAAGCAGGCATCGCTACATGAACATTATGTATTTGAAGGCATAGACCAGTACATCCTGTTTGTATTTACACCCATGCGAAATGATAAGAATGAGATTGATGTGATTTCTATTTTTGCCAAAGACACTACAGAGATAACCAAGGCGCATAACGTTGCGCAGCAACAGAATGAACAACTCCTGGCGCAGGAGGAAGAGCTTCGTCAGAACATGGAGGAGCTGGCGGCAACGCAGGATACAATCAATCGTCAATATGTTGAATCGGAAAAGATCCGGCAGGAGTTGGAAGTGCGTGAGACAGTCTTGGGGCTTACCACAATTCTCTCGGAATCCGATTTGCACGGCACCATTACCTATGTTAATGATAAGTTGTGTGAAGTGTCACAATATAGCCGGGAAGAGTTGATCGGGAAACCGCATAACCTGTTCCGTCATCCGGATATGCCGAAAGATTTGTTCAAAAAATTGTGGACAAACCTGAAGGCCGGAAAAGAATTCAGGGGCATTATCAAGAACAAGAAGAAAGACGGAACTCATTACTGGGTGGACGCCACCGTCATTCCCGTAAGGAATGCAGATGACAAAATTATTAAATATGTGAGCGCCCGCTATTACATCGAAAATGACAAACACACAGTCGAACGTTACAAGGCGCAGTTTGTTCGTGAGGGTGAAGTTGTCGTTTAACGATCAGTCACAAAGAATAACAGGTTTAGGGTTGTTAGTTAAAGGCGTCTCTTTCGGGAGACGCCTTTTTTTTTGTTCGATGATTGTTCTATTTTCTCATCACTTCCCCTTGGGGTCTTTGACTGGAATGAATAAATATTCGGCTGTTTGTAGAAAATGTATTCTTGTGTGATACCCTAAATTGTATGTGAAAATCAGATCAAAAGGTAAGTCGATCTGAAGAGATTCAAGAGAAACTAAATAGTAAAGTATGATACACAAGGGAACGAAATTGTACAGCGTGGTTCATCAGAAATGTCCTAAATGTCAGGAAGGTGATATGTTCAGACACGGAAGCTTTAGTTTAAAATTTGCGGACATGCATAAGAACTGCCCGGTATGTGGTTTTGACTTTGTTCAGGAACCAGCCTTTTACGTTGGCGCCATGTATTTCAGTTATCCTATTTCGGTAGCGGTTGTTCTCGTGGTTTACTTCTTGCTGAGGTACACGATTGATCCCGGAGTATGGACACATGTAGCGGGGATGATACTTGGTATTGTAGCCATAGTACCGCTCAATTTCAGATGGTCGAGACTCGCGTGGATAAATTTATTTGCCAAATTCAATACGCAGGTTTCCAGAGAGTCTAAGTAAGGCCGTTCGAAAAATATTTGATTTAGTATTTTTAGTATTTGCGATTTACGAGTACGCATCTACTGTTTTTTTTGATGTAAGTCTTGTAAGTCAGGAACACAATGAATTAGTGATGAATGCGGATGTAAAAAATCAGGATGATATTAAGATACTGGTAGATAGCTTTTGTAAGCGTGCAGGTAATGACGAGTTGTTGGGGACCATATTTACGCCACTGAAAAGTCACGATCCGTACAAAGAAGCGCTGTACCGTTACTGGGGAAATACATTGCTCAATCCTTATGGTGAAGTAAGACATGAGTTTCCTTCCCATATTGGAATGATGTCCACACCACAGCATTTCGTACGGTGGTCAAGATTATTTATGGAAAACATCGACACACTGTATCAGGGGCCTAATGCAGAAGAGGCAAAAGCGATTGTTATTCGTAAATCCGAAGAGTTTCAAACATCATTGGTGATTTCCCGCTTTTAATGATCACCTGATGACAGGAAATTAAACCTCTATTCCCATTCATTCAATATTCATCTTTGCTATTCGCTGCAGCCGCATTTGATTCAGAATTTTTATTCCGCTGGGTTCAACTTCGATGAATTGTTTTTTCTTGAAATTCGCCAGCACACGAAACACCGATTCAATTGATGTGCCTGTGAGTAGCGCGATCTCTGCCCGGGTGATGCTGAATCGAATCATATTGTTTTCGTCTGTTCCAAATGTTTGTTGAAGCTTCAGCAAGGCTTCAGCCACACGCTCGGTTACCGATTTGGTGGCGAGTGTAACAGCGAGGTCGCACACCTGTTGATAACGCTCATGCTGAATGGTCATGATCGATTGCAGTATGCAAGTATGCTTGTTCATGGCTGCTGTAAGCACACGTTTTGGAAAAAAGCAAAGCTCACTGTCGGTCAGACACGTGGCAGAAACACTATTCCCCGGTTGTAATATTCCCGAAACACCGATAACGCCTTTGCCGGAGAAAATATCTACCGTTAATGGTTTACCATCGCTGGAGCAAACGGTTGTTTTCACAATTCCTTTCTTGATACAAAAGCAACCTTCTGACGTGTTTCCCTGTCGAAAAATATCCTGACCTTTTTTATAATGTACGGTTACTCCAAAGCTGCGCAGTTCATCGCGCGCTTCATTGTCCAGACCGGAAATAAAACTATCAGGCAGCGCTGCGCATTCATTACACCCCACATTCATGTGCTTTAATAGTTATAGGATTGGTTAATATTCACCTTGGCTACAGGGGTCTTTGATGGGTGTGCAAGTAAAAGTAAGGAATGATTTTTCCAAATGATTTTTGTTCTATGCTCAGCAGATATTCGATAAGCGGTATGTCAAAAGTCATAGTGAATTATTTCAACTTCCATGGGGGTGGATGTAATAGCTTATACTTTCTTTTTTTTGAGAGGGCTAGATTGGGGTTTTGACCAAATACCATGAAGTTAAACCTAGCCGGTGCCAACCACAATCAAATCAAGACCTCCCAGCAACCCAACGTACACGATGTGCTGCCGGGCCTTTACTACCGATCGAAAGGCCAGACGATGCAGTATTGCAGCCGGGGCAGCCTGGCGCTTTCCGGATACCAGCCGGATGAACTAACGGGAAACGAGAATCTTTTTTCTCAACTCATTCATCCGGATGATCACAAGTTGTTTAACGATCGGGTTCTCGCTGGCGATGGTCTCATCACACAGACGTATCGGATTCTAAACCGGAATAAAAAATTTAAGTGGGTACGCGATGAGTTTATTGTAATCCGGACCGACAACGAGGTTTTCTTTGAGGGACATATAACCGAACACCCGGAAACGCAAAATTACGGGCAGGCATTTCGTCAGTTGATGGCCTATCGCGATGCGGTGGATGTCAATATTATTTCATCCATCACCGATGCACGTGGCGTCATTACCTACGTCAATAAAAAATTCTGCGAAGTTTCACAGTACACCGAAGCGGAGTTGATTGGAAAAAAGCATAGTATCATTAACTCGGGACATCATCCGCGAAAATTTTTCATTGACTTATGGAAGACACTTGCTTCGGGCAGGCGTTGGCATGGCGAAATTCTCAACCGGGCAAAAGATGGCAGCACGTATTGGGTAGATTCGGTGATCATTCCGGTTTTTGACGAACGCGAAACCATTTCACACTACTTGTCTTTACGCACCCTCATTACAGGGAGAAAAGAATCAGAAGCACAGCGTGAAGAATACATCCGGACACTGGAAGAAATTGCATTCATGGTGGCGCATCGTATACGCGGTCCGTTCTGTAGAATAGCGGGACTGGTAAATCTGTTAAAACCAGTAACAGTGCTTTCATTGAACGACAAAATGGCCATCGAATACCTGGGACATGCTGTTGATGAGTTGGATGCCATGACAACTGAATTAAGTACAATGCTATTCGCCCGGGAAATTGATCTGAGGCGGAGAGATTTCATTGATAAACTTGAGATAAAGACTACCCACACCGGGTCAGCGTAAGAACATTCAATAATATAGTCACCCCTAACACCCCTATGAAAAAATTACTTTTACTTGACAAAGATGTACTCCATCGTAATGATCATGAGCTAAACCAACTTCGAAATGAGGTGAACGCTGCTGCCCGGTTTGTGCAAGACATCAAGACATTCAACCTGGCCTCTGAATATACCGGTGTGCTTAAAGATGAATCACTGGCGAAGGAACTGATTGACTTACGTCAGCAGCTTTTTATCTTGAAGGAGCAGGAGGAGCAACGCAACTGGGTAAACGAAGGACTTGCCACCTTTGCGGCATTACTGCGGATGCATGAAACGAATGATCTGAAGGAATTTTTTAATAAGGTATTATCCAAACTGGTAAATTATCTTGGTGTTAATCAAGGCGGGCTCTTTGTTCTCAACGATGATGACGAAAGCGCACCTTCCCTTAACCTCGTGGCTTGCTTTGCGTATGAGCGGAAGAAATACACGCAGCGTAATATTGAACCAGGTGAAGGTCTTGTCGGGCAATGTTTTCTTGAAAAGGAATGCATCTATATGACTGACGTGCCCAATGACTATGTGCGCATTACCTCGGGCCTGGGCGAGGCGCTTCCACGCAACATTCTGATTGTGCCATTGAAGCTGAACGAAGTTGTTTTGGGTGTTCTTGAGCTGGCCTCGTTTCAGAAATTTCAGCCGCATCAGGTAGACTTTGTTAAGAAGGTTTCGGAGAGTATCGCGTCAGCGTATTCAAGTTACCGGGTAAGCAGTAAAACAAGCCGGTTGCTTGAAGAAAGTCAGGAGCAGGCGGAACAGTTGAGGTCACAGGAGGAGGAGATGCGTCAAAACATGGAAGAGATGCAAGCCACACAAGAAGAGATGAAACGCATGCAACTCGAAATGCACGCGCAAACGGGTATAATCAATCAGGTGGCTATTGTTTCCAAGGCGGATGTGCGCGGTAATATCACCTATGTGAATGAAGAGTTTTTAAAATGGGCCAAGTACAGTCGCGAAGAACTGATTGGAAAAAATCACCGGATGCTTAAATCCGGACATCAGCCCGATGAAGTGTTTAAAGAAATGTGGCAAACGATCAGCAGCGGAAAAATCTGGCGAGGTGAAGTGAAGAATCGTGCCAAAGACGGATCCTATTATTGGGTTGACGCCATCATCGCACCGGTGCTAGGCGATCATGGTAAACCCATTGAATACATTGCCCAGCGGTTTGTTATCAACGACAAAAAGGAGAAAGAAGAACAAATGCGCTTTCTCCTGGATGAAGCACAGGCGAAGGAGGAGGAATTGCGTCAGAACATGGAGGAGATGAAAGCGATTCAGGAAGAGATGGAAAAAACGAATCAGGAAATGGAAGCTCAGACCAGCATCATCAACAGCCTGGCCATTGTTTCGAAAGCGGACCTGCAGGGTAACATCACCTATGTGAACGAACAGTTTATCGAGTGGTCAAAATACTCACGCGAAGAGTTGATTGGACAGAATCATCGCATACTCAAATCCGGTCACCAGGCCTACGAGGTATTTGTAGACATGTGGCGAACAATCAGCAGCGGAAAAATTTGGCGAGGCGAAGTAAAGAATCGCGCCAAGGATGGAACGTACTATTGGGTGGATGCGATCATTGCACCCATACTGGGGGCGAACGGAAAGCCCAAGGAATACATTGCCCAGCGATTTGTGCTGCATGAAAAAACAGAGCAGGCCAATGAAGCGCAAGCGCAGAAAGATATGGTCAATGAGCAAGCGGCAGGAGTAATTTTGTAAGTGATTACTGGATTACTTCCCGATACAAAACTTCGAAATATGGTTGCTAAAAGATCATTGCTGGGTGTCGTACGGATGTTCAGAAATGAGCATGAATGCAAAACAAACTGAAACTTAGCCACAGGTTTTGGATGCTAACCCTTGTTGCCGATATTCTGCATAAGCGATTTTTTGAAAACCCGGCCTACAGGTACTACATAATCTTTTCTGAGGTGAATTTTCAACCTGTCGTAGAAGTGGACGTGCAGAAAATACAGAATTTATTTCAGTGATTCTGAAGAGCGTATTAGAAAAGACCATTCATCCTCAAATCACAGGATAGCTCAGGATAGTTCCGGCAGTGATGAACATTAGATTTAAATCAACATCATTCTGTCCGGATAAAAGAAGTTCATGAAAAAATACTTTTCAATTACCGCATCTCTTCTATCGTTTCTTTTCATTCAATGCACTGACACCTTCGCTCAACAGCAAAGCGGACGGATGAAGTATAATTTTAATTCAGCCTGGCGCGTAAAAACAGGAGATGTACCGAATGGCCAGTTGACAGGTACAGATGATTCTTCCTGGGAAAGTGTAACGTTGCCACATGCGTGGAATGAGCAGGAAGCATTCAAGATTGATATCCACCACCTTTCTACCGGTATAGTCTGGTATCGGAAGCATTTCACTATTCCGGCTTCAGCCAAAGGAAAAAAAGTGTTCCTGGAATTCGAGGGGATCCGTCAGGCTGGAGAATTCTATGTGAATGGAAAATATGTCGGACTGCATGAAAATGGTGTCATGGCTTTCGGATTTGATATTACAGACCTGGTCCGGTTTGGTAAGGAGGGAAATCTCATCGCTGTACGTATTAACAACGACTGGGATTACAAGGAAAAATCTTCGGATACAAAATTTCAGTGGAGCGACCGGAACTTCAATGCAAACTACGGGGGTATCCCGAAGAATGTGTTTCTCCACGTAACCGATAAAATTTATCAGACGCTTCCCTTGTATTCATTTTTGAAAACGCATGGTCTCTATATTTATGCCGATAATTTTGATGTGCCCGGAAGAGCAGCTATCATCCACGTTGAATCTGAAATCAGAAACGACTATGGAGAAAGAAAGTCGATTAGCTTTGAAGCTGTTGTTAAAGATGTAGACGGAAAAGTTGTACAGAAAATACCAGCGAAATCACAGACTTTCCAGCCAGGTGAAACCAAAACCGTATTACTCAGTGCACGGGCCAACGATCTTCATTTCTGGAGTTGGGGATATGGGTACCTGTACACTGTTGAAACCATAATAAAAGTGGATGGGAAAATAGTTGATTTGGTTAAGACCCGAACGGGTTTCAGAAAGACAGAATTTTCCGGTGGCATGATTTCACTCAATGACCGGGTGATCATGATGAAAGGTTATGCTCAGCGAACCAGCAATGAATGGCCCGCGGTTGGTATTTCAATTCCACCGTGGCTCAGCGATTTCAGCAATCAACTCATGGTGGAAAGTAACGCCAACCTGGTACGCTGGATGCACATTACACCACGCAAGCAAGATGTAGAATCGTGCGACCGCGTTGGTCTGATTCAGGCGATGCCGGCCGGTGATGCTGAAAGGGATGTTGAAGGCAGAAGATGGGAGCAGCGAAAGGAGCTGATGCGCGATGCCATTATCTACAACCGAAATAATCCCAGCATTTTATTTTATGAATGTGGCAATGAAGAGATCAGTGAAGAACACATGCGTGAGATGAAAGTCATCCGTGATCAATATGATCCGCATGGAGGACGTGCCATAGGCTCACGCGAGATGCTCAATAGCCAGGTGGCGGAATACGGAGGCGAAATGTTGTACATCAACAAAAGTGCTGACATACCCATGTGGGCTATGGAGTATTCCCGGGATGAAGGACTGAGAAAATACTGGGATGAATTCAGTCCACCGTATCACAAAGATGGAGATGGCCCGCGCTATAAAAATGCAGATGCAAGCGTCTATAACCGGAATCAGGACTCACATGCCATCGAGAATATTTGCAGGTGGTATGACTACTGGGTTCAACGGCCGGGAACAGGGAAACGCGTTAGCTCGGGGGGAGTAAATATTATTTTCTCCGATACGAATACGCATTTTCGCGGGGCTGAAAATTACAGGAGAAGCGGAGAGGTAGATGCAATGCGAATTCCGAAAGATGGATTTTATGCACACCAGGTGATGTGGGATGGATGGGTAGATATTGAGAAACCCCGCATTCATATCATCGGTCACTGGAACTATGCACCATCGGTAATAAAAGATATTTATGTTGTATCCAGCGCACCCAAAGTTGAACTGTTTGTGAATGGCAAGTCTGCCGGGTTTGGCACACGTCAGTATGATTTCCTGTTCACCTTTCCAAAAATTACCTGGCAATCCGGAATTGTAAAAGCAGTTGGCTATGATTCCAACGGGAACATCATTTGTAAAACTGAAAAAGTAACGGCAGGTGAACCTGCGAACATTCGTCTCAAATCCATAACCAGCCCGGCCGGACTCAAAGCCGATGGAGCCGACCTTGCCATTGTCGAGGTGGAAGTAACCGATGCTGCCGGCAACCGGTGTCCTACGGCCTTGAACCTCATCAATTTTGAACTAAATGGTAATGCTGTTTGGAAAGGTGGAATTGCGCAGGGGTCTGACAATTACATTCTGTCAAAATCGATTCCTGTTGAAGGTGGTGTGAACCGGGTTCTGCTTCGTACCACGAACAAGGCTGGTAAAATTCAACTTACCGCTTCGTCTGATGGACTTAAACCAGCATCGCTGATGTTGAATTCTAAACCGTTCAAAACATCCGGAGGCTTATCAACGGAGCTGCCAGACAACGAACTTCCCTGTAACCTTAACCGAGGTGCTACACCAGCAGGTGATTCGTTTCAACCAACAAGAATTCCTGTTGTAGCCAGCCACATTGCTGCCGGTACAAATGCTGAGTCTGTAAAAAATACTACGGATGATGATGAATTGACAAAGTGGTCCAATAACAATCAACTCGATGCGGGATGGATCCGCTACGACCTCGAACGTGAAGCTGAAATAAGTCAGGTGGTATTAAAATTTGGTGACTGGCGATCACGGGCTTATCCCCTCCGCATCCTGGTGGATGATAAGGAAGTATTCAATGCCGTTACCGAACGCAACCTGGGATATTATACCGCTGTTGTTAATCCCGCACGTGGCAAGACGGTGACGGTACAGCTAGTAAAAAATACGACCAGCACCGATGGCTTTACGAGTATAGTTGAGATTACCGGAAAAAAACTGGAAGACCCGGCCGATACAAAAAATGATGCGCTGTTGGAGATCGTTGAAATTGAATTCTACGAATCTGTGAACGGTCGCGAAAGTAATTGATCCGTCACCAGAATTTTGATAGTGTACTTTATGAACGCTTGTTATTGTTGAGCTACCGTAAGCAGGTAGATCAATACTTTCTTGTTGAGTGCCATCATGTCTCCGGGTCACCTTGATTTTTGTTACTCGTTTGTTACTCTGGTAACAAATCAACTAATTAAAAGCAAGACTGGACGTAAGTAGGGATGTTTAGGGACTTTTACTTCCCGATACAAAATCTACTCAACACAGAATGTCAATACGTTAGATGGGTTACGCAACAAACTAGCAACAAAATTCAACCAATTATTGCAAGAAAAAACTAAACGTCCCGAAGGATATTTTTAGGTGTTTGTTGCGAAGACAAAGGTAGATAGACGCAAGTAGATCGTCAAGTAAAAAGCTATTCAATCTTAGTGATGTCGGTGTCGTCCTTAAAATATTTTTTCAAAAAGCTCAATACCTTGTCAGCAACATTGTCAAAGTAAAGCTTAGTTCCATCATGAAGTGTCAGGAACAAACCACCAATGTCAAATGCACGACTGAATGCTTTCGAGAAAGCACCTTGCTTCATTCCTGAGTTGCTTACCTGAGTATGAGGTCTATCTAAGTGAAGATGTTTCGTTCCATCGCACACATCTCTTATTATTTCAATTTCTATTTTCAAAATTGATTCAATTTCAGCCTTAAGCTTTAGATAGTCTGATTCAGACAGCTCACGTTTCAACCAGTCTTTGTAAAGATGATGAGCAGTGATGCTAAAGTTGATTGCATGATTTGATGGCCAGAGGTCGGCCATTATTCTGTCATGCTCGCGGACGAGCTTAAAATAAAGGTCTTTACCTGTTTTGATTTCGAAAGAAGACTGCAACATTTGAGAATAAGTTAATTCTAAAATTATAGGCAGATAAAGTTCAGCATCTTATCAAGATTTTCTTTTGGATACCATAGACATATCAGTATAAGGAGGGCGAGTGGTCAGTACGGTACGACAATTTCAACAACCTTTAATATTGCAAGGTATAAGTTCGTGGAAAGCTTGAAGTTCTCTCCCAAAAATGTCCGTGATAATACATTGGATTGTTCCTTTGAAATCTCACTTAGTTCATCAGCCAATTCTTGCTGATTCCTGTTGCTACTGTATTCAACAATCATGAATGAAAGGATTTTCTTCTGAGTAAACAGTACCCATTCATTGAATATATCACTGTCCTTGCGAATTACAATATCCTTGAAATGCTTCGCTAGTAAATAGCGATAGTAGAAAATTCTTATAGCTCTTGGTGTAGCGTTTTTAAGCAGCCTTACGGCTTCCAGTAGGTATTCTAACTCATAGTCCATTATTTCAAATTCTTCCTTAGGAAGCATCGTAATGAACTTCTTGGCATCCGGAACGTTTGGTTTTCCATCATCGGGCTTTGCTTTGTCCGATTCGAATTCACGCACTTGCTGGCTACCGACATCAATAGCGGTCGTTTCGCTTTCGATGTTTTTGGCCTTGATAGGCGCCTTGGCATTTTGAAACTTTTCACCTTTTCTTTCATCGTTCCTGAAGAAAATTCTATCCGCTGTAATACTATTAATAATGTCAACTTTGTCTTCCGCTGATAGCGAACCTAATTTGAAACCATTTAGGAATAATTTGTCCATGTACTCTCGACACAACTGTTCAAGTGTTGTTTTACGTTGTTCCTCTGTTAGAGAAATGTCTTGTACGACCATTGCGTGATACTTTAGCTTGATCGCTCGCATTAAGACGGTTTCATCGATTGCTGCCAATACAACTATACGTTTAGAAATATATGGATCGTCCATCATTACTTTTAAGGAGTCAATCACCTGTATTATGCGATCCTCACTGCAGCGATCGATATCGTCAACGAAAAGGATTATTCGTCTAAATGTCAATTGTTTTTCTGGAATCCAAACTCCAAATAGTGTTCTGAGCTCTTTTTGTATTTCGGCCTGAATCCCTAAGAGGTCTTGGTACGAAGGCTCAGAAAAATATTGCTTAATAAGCTTTTTTGCTGTTCCGGAGTAGAAGTAGTAGTATAAGAGTGCCGAAACCAACGGACCTAATCCAATGAATGTGATTATCGAAGAAATGAGATCCCATTTGAATTGAAAGTCTAGAAAAAAGTACCATATGATTCCGTAGATAAGTGTAATTATGCCGAGTATGAGACTGAAATATCCAACGCGTGAGATGTTCAAATAAAAACGATTGATGATGGAGGTGAGCCACATCCAACTTATTCTTTTCTTAGTGAATAGGACTCGAAGAGGGCGTTGGTAAAATTGTTTGATGCAAACCTCGTATAAGTAAGCCCAGGATGCGTGGGTATCCTGATACTTCCATGCATGAAATTCTACATGTTCGTAAAGAGTTGGAGTTCTTTCCATTTTACTCGTCTTGTCTCCGCTTTTCTTCGTAGCGTCTTTTGGGACACTCGACAATACTGTTTTCAAATTTTGCCAGAAGTAGGTTTTCCCGCGGCCCCATTTCCCAAAAAGTCCTAAAAGGAGACCATTTTCAGATTGCGGGATGCTGTTGATGAGACGGAAAAAAATTTCGGACTGAATTCGTACATCAAGAGCCGCCTTTATTTGCTCATTTCGGATTGAGAATGGAGTTCCCCCTTCAAGAAATCGTACACCCTCGGCTTCATTCATGCTAGCTATTGTAGCTGCAACACCGCCCGGATCGATGATGGCGTCCAGCCATTCGTTAAAATACTTCAACACTTCTTGCCAGGAAGCAACCTCGTTGAAAATGTACTCACCGGTTTCCTTTGCAGGATTTATTCGAACTGTAAAATACTGCTTTGACTCTTGAAGGTTGATGTAAAAATTCTGCGGCCCTTCAGAAACGAACACTGTAATACTTTCTTTATCCAAGCGTGGAATGGAAAATAGCTTTTCATCTAAACCTTTTTCATCAATTTGCTTCCAAAGTTCTTTTATGCGTTCGTCTTTCGAATAATCAATATCTTCGTGCGTAGAAAAAATAGTTTTTGTTTCTTGGACTGCCTGCTTGAATTTTTCTGGCACATTGCTGTAGAGATAAAGGGGGACTGAGTTCGTTACTTTACTATGCAATAGAAACATTGGATTGTCATTGCTCTCCTCGCTATAAATTGAATCGTCTGAGAACGTGATAAAACTTGTTAAATAAAGGTGATCGAGTGTTATTCTATTAAATATCCTCCGTAGTCTTACTGTCTGATGCCTTTCACTATCATAGACAAATCCGAGAATTCCTTTTTCAATTGGCCTTCTTTTAGATATTTTTTCCTTCTCCCTTGAAGTAGTATATAAGTTGTCTTCCTTGGTCTCATTGAAAGTAATGCGTATCCAATTGAGCGCAACAGTATCTTCCAATTTTTTTGTGAAGATGTATCCGATTAAACCTACATTTTTTAATCCTTCGGCTGCGAGGGATGGATCATTTGACGAAAGTGACAGAGCATGAATTATGAAAGTAGATGTTGAAACCGATGCACCTTTCTTAATACGTAAGTATTGCTGACCAGGTACTGAGATCACGAAGTACGCATACCCATTATGTGTGTTATTACTACCGCCCGCTTCGGTGACTTTAACGAGCTTTTGTTCGATCAAGTCATGTTCTATTTCCTTTACTAACAAATCGTCCTCAGAACCTGATAGTGGGTATTTCTGAAATCCAAAAAGGGCGTCTGAAACGCACGATGACTCGCCGTTCTTAACATGTTCAAGTACTTTCAGAATTAGTTCTTCGTGATTTGCCATAGGACTAAACGGGTTTAAAAAAAAGCCGGGCAAACGAAGCTGAAAGGAAGCGTTTGACCGGCAGTTTGATAAAACTACGCAAAAGATGGCACAATAGCCAAGTGGCTTCAAATCGCTTTTAACTTAGTGATTTTCATCAGCGTCAGCCAGTTCATGCAAGTTTAGAATTTTGTCAGCTGAATTGCTGAACCTTCACCTATTCTAATGATGCTTCAGGAACTAGTCCAACTGAGATCGGTCAGGTACTTGCACGCATTGACTGAAATTGGTTTCCGTGCGAAGCAGATTGTTTAGCTCGGTAGTGCTGTGGAATGGAGAAACCGGTACCATTACTCAGACTTTATTTTTCGCTGGATTAGGTTGGCAATTAAATAGGTCGAAAGGATTAAATTGTCAACTAAACTTTTTGCTCCTATGGCTGACTTTACACTCGATTGGGAAGACGACGAACCTGTTTCTGAGAAAAAATATTTCATAGGTCGCGAAGAGTTTAAACAGGTGTTGGTCTCCGGTGTTGAAGATCCGCAACCAATGGATGAACGCCGTGTGCTGGTTTTCTACGGTGCGGGAGGCCAGGGGAAGTCGGCATTGAAGAATGACTTCTTTATCAAAGAATACCTCAATGGCCCCAGAGCCGGGAATGTTGTCTTCTCGGATCGGGTAGACTTCGAAGATCAGCCGAAGACCCGATGGGCAGATGAATCCCTGTTGCGTATCGCTCAGGATTTGATTGAAAGGGGGCGAATCCCTTTGCCCGCCTTCTGCCTAGGATTTATCCGGTACAAAATGCTTACCTCGCCAGAGGCAAATCTCCAACAGGAATACCCATTCTTGTTCAAGATCAAGTTCATTGACAATGATTTCGCAAATGACATCGTCAACACGATCCTCACGAGTTCTCTCGAACTTTTCGCCGCCGGGAGCGGGATGGTTCCCGGCGTAAACTTTTTCGCGAGAAAGATCTCGGAAGCGGGGAATCGCAAAATTATTGAGTGGATCCAAAAGTCAGACGCCAAGAAAGTTTTGGGTGACATCGACGATCTCAACAGTCTTCAATTGTTGCAAAGACTGCCACTCCTGCTCGCTTATGATATCCATAAGTATTTGAAGCGTGCATCGCAGACAAAAAGGATAGTGATCATGATCGATGGTTACGAAACTCTTTGGCGTGAAGCAATTCACCAGGCAGCAGACAAAGATCTCTGGATCCGTACGCTGGTTGAGAAAACACCCGGGGTTCTGTTCGTGTTCTTTGGAAGGGAAGAACTTCGCTGGGCGGATAAGAACGAGGCGTTCAATAACGTACTCCACCAATTCCTGCTGAAAGGACTTCCAGAAACCGATGCAGACACTTTTCTGCAGCTACGCGGCATCAACGATAACGACATTCGGGATCAGATCATAAAGTCGGCGAAAGTTACCGGGGCCGAGGGCGATGGATGCCTTCCTTTCTACTTGGAGCTTCAGATCGATACGTATCTGAAAATGAAAAAAGTCGGAAGAAATCCGGTGACTGCCGATTTTCACAAATTCGACGATGACGTGATCATTCATTTTCTTGAACACCTTCAACCTGAAATTGCGGCAGCAGTGCGCGCATTGGCGGCGGCCCCGTACATCGACGAAGATATTATAGAACTTTTTGTCACAAATAATCTGATCCTTCCGACAGCGGTAAGCCTGAAGAGCCTGCGGGGCTTGTCGTTTATACGTATGGACGGGGAGAAGGCGATGATGCATTCGCTGATGAGGGATCTTGCGGTAAGGCAATATGCAGACGAATTCAAACTTCGTTATGCAAAGATCAATCATGTCTTGTTTGAGCACTTCGACTTAAAGGTGTCTGTCGAGGCGGCAGGCTCTGTTGATTTCGGTGTGTTGTTGGAGTATGCGGCTAAGTATAAGGCACTTGATGACAGGTCTGGTTACCTACAATGGGTATCAAATAGGACGGAAGTATTGCCAATCGGAGATGGCTTTAACCCGTTGGTTGTATCTGTTCTGGAAGCTGGCAAGAATATCTTTGAAACCGACACGAAGCAAAGGCTAGGCATGGAAAAAATTGATAGCAACTCCGTTAATTTCGACGATGCTTTTAGTTATGCAAGGATACTACTCAGGCTGGCAAAGATGTATGAGGTTGCAGGAAACTACCGTCTTGCGCTGGACTATTCGTTGTCGTGCGCTGCCTTTGTAAAAATTGACCGGCTGTGGTTCGATCATGGTCGACGAACGGAAGACATTCAAACTAGGAATAAATTCCATTCGTTCTTTAAAACCAGGTATGATGCCGCTGTCCTTTACGCGAACATCCTGGATATGGCTGACGACAACATCAACGCCGACAAATTCTATAAGACCGCTCAAAATTTAAAGAACGACGAGCTTTTTGCTTCAAACGAAATCCCGTATGCGCTTTACAAGTCGAAGATGGGACGCCATGTGGAAGCTGAGCCGGTTCTCTATGCTGAATATCTTAAACTGAAAAATGAGCCACGGCCTTCAGCGATAGCCATAAGTGATGCTGCGCGCAACGTTGCTCTTTGTCTTTACAGGCAGCAACGTTACGATGAGGCATTGAAATTTCAAAGGGAGTCTTTGGATGTCCTCGATGCTGCAGGAGACAAGGAATCATCGCAGTATTTGAAATCTCAAATATTGTTGGCGACAATCCTTGTCGAAACTGGTCTGGATCTTGATCGTGCCACTTCAATTTACGACCACGTACTTCATGCATATCGAAACAAGTACGAAGACGATCATCTGAATTTCGGTCACTTGTACATGGGGCTGAGCAAACTATTTTCAGCTCGTGGCAATGAAACTGAAATGAACAAGTACTATAATCTGGGGGCACAAATCCTTGCACTTAAGATCGGACCAGGCTGTCGGCCAATCGTAGAGGGTGGTATTGAACTTTTATCCGCACAACGAAGACCGTCCGTAACCGGAGTTATTTCCGAAGTTGTGTTTAGAGCGCTGAGCCGGTCCCTAACAAGCATGGTTCAGGCGGGATTCGAAGATATAAAGACCCTTCTTGGAGCTTACAATCCACTTTTTCATCAAACGATTGACGCGGCAGTAGATGAATTCAGGAAAGAGGGGGATGAGACAACGTCAAACACTTTGATGTTGGAGGTAGGCGAACTAAGAAGACTCACGCAAATCTATGGTAACATCCCCTTCACGCAATTCCAACATGCCGAGTTACGGGGTGAGGAGAAAAGCGATGCTATCAAGCTGCTCAATACACAGATAAGCGTCCCTGAAAATGTCGATCTTACGAAGATTAATCTTCCCTTCTTCAAATCATTTTCACTTTATAGAATCGAATACAAGAACACGCCACTAGCGCTGAATCGGTTCGCACTAATGAACGGGCAAAAAGCGAAGGTCCTTGATAACTCTACCGGGCCAATTTTAGATGTTTTCGAACTGGATGAAAATCTCAATCAAGACAATGTGGTAGACTATGTTGAATTCTACTATTCAAATACTGATAAATTCAAAATCATAAGAAAAGCCGACGACATGCCATGGCGCTTGAATACTGACGTCACTGATACAGATAAAGCTATGTTTGCGAGATGGATCAATTCGCCAAAAATCCTTTCTGTCAATGCGGATGTTATTCGTATTCAGTGTTTAGTTGTGAATGGTGATTCAATCTCGAGGTGCGACTTTGATGTGCACAAAAAACAGCCAATGATATCAGGAAATACTTATCGGGCGGGTGTATGTTTTCTCGACAACCTTTGGATGTACGAATGCAGGAAGGACGAATCCCTTGTCCTGTCTGGAAAGGTTCAACAAGGCGAACAGGAAATTCGGATATACACCGACATCAACGGAAATCGTGTTGAACTCGACGAACGTGAGCAAACATTTTTCGAGTTCAACATAGCTATCACACCGGTGTACAAAGAGAGAAGGCTCCAAACAGTCGATGATGTCATTAATCAATTATTGCCCATCGCGAAACAGTATTGCGATATGATTGAAGTTATGACTGAGCGTGAAGGAATACAGGGGCTTGCCATGCTGTTGGGTTCTTTGACAAAGGAATTCGCTGAACTGCAAAATAAAGACAAAAAAGTCGACACAACTCGATTGACCTTTTTCCTCGACGGGTTGATTGTCCTCTTAGACTATTCCAAATCCTTTGTTTTCGCTGAACTCCCTGAGACTGACTGGCGCATTGTATCAAATCAGACCTACATCAATATGTGTAACTATGTACTTGCCGAATTATCCAAGAGTAAGAAATAGGACTGACTCAAACAACACAGCGGAGATCGCTTTCATCGTTCAATAGAAAGAATACTTAAGAGGCGAGTATGGAGAGGTGCCTTACAAAGAACACGGTTGAATCTATTTGATGAAGAGGACAACTTGACTCCATTTTTATAGGCTCTCAATCAAGTAGCTAGAGCAGCTTAGAATCGTAGACCTATTCTGGCTGTTCAAACGGTGAACCTGGTTTTTTTTAAATCGTGTTTCTTATTGTGTTTAATGGTAATACATTACGAATGGATCTATCTTATGGCTACGATTGAAAGACTCAGTTATTGGTTGAGTTTTGATCGACGAAGCTGCTAGCTATGAACCGTTGGTGACAAGTAGGGTTCGACGTCGTACGGCATTTCAAGATTAACTGGGTTATACTGACCGGCTGCAATTTTGTCCAGGACACTTTGGTGAATGATCGGAGTGTATGTCATCTCTTTATAGCGGATTCGCCTGGGTCGTGCATTAGGAATAAAATATTTTCCATTGGCTTTGTTTCGTCGCGGCAAATATTCTAATAGCCACCATAGACCTGATAAAGATTTGTGCACTGGTTCTGTTGGATCGGGCTGCCGTGCTTGACTTCCGTTGCTGCCGTATAGGATTTCCACTAGTCGTGTGGCATTGACGGAGAGGCCATGTTTTATGCTTTCTGCTATGATCCATTCCAAGGCAATTTGTGACAAACCGCTTTCAGCTTCAGGATATGAGCCGCCAATATCGCAGTGTACACCGGCAAACCAAACTTGCCGCACGTCCTGGATGCTCGGGTCACTTTGTAATAGATTCTGTCGGTAGTATGCTCGCCGTTCATCAATGGCCATGGCGTGCCGGACTACCAAGCAATAATGGTTTGTTGTTGTGTCCGGCAAAAACTTGCTGTTGAATAATCCCATCGATGTAACGGTGTCCCAGATACCCAGAAAGTTTATCTTGATATCCAGGGCGTAGGTTGTTTTAAATTTTGCAGCAATGGTTTCGTAGGTTGGCTGATAGCTCAATCGATAAATATCGAAGGCATAGTCGATTAAATTCTGATTTCCCTTCGGCAGCACGCCTATCTTGAAAATTAAGGCCGCGATCACCCGTGCGGTGTATGCACCCCGACTGAAGCCAAATAGAAAAAGCTTATCTCCCTGCTCATAGTTCTCCATGATGAAGCTGTACGCTTCCTTCACGTTCTGTATCAAGCCAGTGCCAAAAGCAAGTCCAAAGGCCTGTGAGATTTTGCGCGTCCATGACGTGACCAGCCGTGCATCGGGCATGGTGCCGACACCAGGATCATAGTAGCAAGCTTGGGAGTTTTTTTGTAGCATCGAGTAAAGCTTCACAACGTTCGACGGTGTTTCACCAAACTGGTTTCCTGTTCCATCGCAGCAAATCACAATATTCTTTGACATAGTTATGGGGTTGTCGTCGTGAATAGGTCAAGGCGCTCCAAGCGTCTCTACCCTGATTTCTTCTGTGGTGTCATCTAAAAAGCGAACGACTACAAAAACCACGTCGTTATCGGGCGAGTAAAACTTCAGTTTAAAATTTTGATTCCTTCGGTCACTGTTGTCCACCGTGTTTTGATCTGTAGCAATGTCCATGTGAAGATGGTAGTCAACCTCCCGCACCCTGCTTAAGTTTCCCTCCAGTGAAAGTGTGATCTGATTCCAGCCACGAGCAGTGCGATCAGGTACCACCTGTTTTCGAATCGTGTAGGCTCGATGGCTATCGATCTTTTGCAAGAGTGTGTGGAAGTTGAATGCATACACTGCGTCATCACTGAGATCACAATACTGTACTCCTTCCGAATGAAACACCGGTAACTCCCTGTCGACTTTCACAATGAGCAGACATTTTTTGCCTGTGACCGACTCTCGTTCTTTCACAAACTGAATTTCTTCCTGAACCGATTTTCGTTGTTCGGAAGCCTTTGACCACATCAATAGAACTAAATCACACCTGTCAATTCCTATTTTCTCGGAATTTACGATATGGTCACCGACTTGCAACGCCTCTGGATAAATCCAAATATGGTGACCGGCTTTTTCAAGATCACGTTTGATACGGTCAACCGTCAAACGATCACTTGTTGCATAAGAAATAAAGACGTTGCGCGCCATCATTAATGATTTTTTTTGGATAAAATGCTCCTGATGATTTGTTGCATAATAGTTGGGTAAGGGTAGAGATCGAGTGATCGAGGATTGACTTTGGAGCTTGAGGTTAGTGGTTGGGCATGGACAACAATATCCTGTTGATGTTGCATTGGTTCTTGACAAAGTACTGCTGTCGCACCGCCTGTGAATGGTATGAGGTACACCGGCTTGTGTTGCGTGAGAGGATGCGATCGAAATTTGTGATATTCATCAATCACTCCGTCCATCCCACCAATGGAAATCATGGCATCCGGATTTTGTTCCATCATCCGATCGCGCATAAGGCCAAGACTAAGCGGGCATTGGGGTTTGTCTTTGATCTTTTGATCCCACACTTCATTACCCTTGATTGGTGTTAACTCGAGACGAACTGTGTTAAGCAGGTGGAAGTGCTGGACACTTTCAGGTTTTGTAAAACGATCGAATAGGCGCGATTGGAAAATCAGAATAGGTGCATCTTTAGGTGATACCACAGTCGTGAATTCAGTTGCCACCATAGCGATTAGTGGGGATATCGACGGGTGGCTGCCGAAGATGACCCGGCCCTTGTTTTGAAAAATGCATCGGCACAACGAGATGACTGCTTCCTCAATGTTCCGTTGGGCATTCGGCATGCGTCTGAATTTTTCATTGCGTTCCGGGTCAGGTACACTCGCTGAGAGGAATATTGAAAAAGGTTGTATGTTCATGGCTTTGATGTTGATAGAATTTCGGACATGCGTCCTTCCTCAATGAATCTGATACTGCTCACCGATGATATCCAATCATTCATGCTTCTTCGATGTTCCTCCATGAAGGATGGACCAACCATGGTGTTCCGTTGCCCGCCACTCCTGACAATGCGATAGTAGTCCTTCACCGCTGGTGGACGTGGTGTTGCCCAGACAAAGTGGATATCTGCGTTAGCGGTAAAGGAGATTGATCCGTTGTCCTCCATTTTGGAATCGGGAATGCTCTGTAGTAAAGACTGTTGTATGTACTGTTTGGTCAAGTATAATGTTTGACTGTGAGACTGCTTGATCAATAGGACCATCTCCTGTAATTTCTCGTCATTTAGCTTTCCATCTGAACTGAAGTCTGTTCCTGTTAGGGAATGCCGATAAGCGTCATCCAGTGACGGAGCCTTCTCAGAAGTTGGGAGGTTCAGCACCAGATAACCAATACGGTTAATGCGGATGAAATCCAGTTCGAACTGCACCCACTTTGATTTCAGGTAGTCCGGAGACTCCAGGACCACCACCATCGCTTTGTCCGCGAGATCCTGGTAAAGACGATTCTGAAAGTCAACGGTTGGTTCGATGCTGAAGCGATCAAGGAAAACGTCAAAGCCTTCATGGCTCAAGCGATCAAAAAGCTGAACAGCGAGTTTCTCCGTGTCGGTGCGCCGGTAACTGATAAACACACGGAGTTCATCGTCGCTTATGCCAATTATTCCGATGACACTAATCACGACTTCAGAAATATCCAATTGCCAAAATAACGCGTTGTATTTTGCATAGGGTTCAATGAGTTTGAGACCCTTTGTTCCTGCGGCAAATACCGGGAGTACTACATCCTTGGATTTATCAATTAATTGTATTGTTTGCCATGGAAACTCTGTTCCGTCGCCTACGAGGATTAGGAGCTTCTTTGATTCAGTTGAGAACCCGCCTGAAGAATTTGCAGGAGAAATGGTGTCTCTGATTTTGTTTTTCAGTGCTTTAAAAAGCGCGGTGGCATCTGCACCCGCGCCAGCCGACGGCACAACGGTTATTTCCCACGAACCCGATGCTGGAACGTTGTCTAGCGTGATGCTTCCGTGATGTGCTGCTTGAACGTTAATTGAGATGGTCGACATATTAGCGGACAAAAGTTGGTTTAAATTTTTGGGGAACAAAAAACACGCTGACGTAACCGGGGGTATCATAGTTAATGACCCGTAGTCGAATTGGCAGCTTGGTAAGCCCTGGCGTTTGCGAGGTGATAGTTCTCAATTCCTCGGCGATTCCTAATTCGTTCGTATTGTATCGTATTTCATGGCCAGCTAAAGCATATCCCGACGTCTTTAAATATTTTTCTGGTAACTCTTTCTTCACCACGACAAAATGTGGATATGTTCGTAGGGCTTTTACTAAAGAATCCGCGAAGTGCTCTCCGCTCTCGGATCCTATCCGAACATAGAAGACACCAATTGTAACGAGCGTGGTCTTGTATTTGGCCTCAATAAGGGAGTCAAATGACTTTGCGGTTTGCGAGTTTGGGCTAGGTCTTAGTGAGCCAGTTTCCGATACATTCAACGCCAGCCGTTCCTTATATAATACAATCGCACGTGCCGTATCATGAGCGTTCAATGCATTTTGTGCAGACTGATCGAAAAAGCTTTGTGCGCCTACCGTATCATTGGCCCTTAAGGCGGTGCCAGCACTATCGACATATCGCGATGAAAGGACAAGATGATTCAACGAGTCTTTTTCCGGATCAACAACGTTGCGTTCCCTGTCTAAGACTATTTTTTGAAGGACAAACACAACAGCGCAAAAGATGATGGCAATCAGGATCGCTTTGTAGCTTGAACCGGATAGAATGCTGCCGATTTCAACTGGAGTTTTTTCAATTTTCGGAGTCAGTTTTTTGTTGACCTCTGTCGCCCCATCTTCAGACTGCATTTGTGTTGAAGACTTGGTCTGACTAACGGGTATCTTGCTCCTGATTTTCTTGAACACTTCGTCTCCCCAGAATTCCATCATCTTGTCTTTCGCAGCAAGGTCGATCAGCTCGATTTCCTCGTTAACGTAGGAGTCTATTAGGAAGCGAGTCTTTTCATAGTACGCGGTGTCAACATCTTGCAGCAGTTGTTCGACTCGCATCCTCACCGTTCTTTTTATTTCGGCAACGGCAGCCTTATAGTGTTTTGTCGACGCGCCGATCAGTCTCGATGGCTGATCGTTCAGTAACTCGGCATAGTCTAAATGATTTGCAATCAATGCCGCCAAAGCTTGATAGGCGGAAGTGAGCGTGCCCGCGCCAGTCATGCCGTCTGTAACGGCTAGTTCTTCCCCATAACTGTACGCAGGCAGATGGGGTATCACCGTGCTCTCAATAAATTTTAGACGATCTACGGACTTTGCCAACCATGGATTGTAAATGTCCTCAAGACCAAGTGCGAATTTCTTGAGCCATGCATTGGAGATATGGTATTCAGCGGTGCGTTCAATACGGGAAGGAATAGGCAACGCCAACAGGTTAGCACGATCCAGTTGCAAGTTCAATTGGTTATTGAAGGCCTTCTTTGCCACATCGCGGATACCATCAAAGCTTTGATCGGTTGGGGTGAACAACAATACAAGTAAATCCGGGAGCTGGATCGTGCAGATTCCACCGATATCGGTGATGCCCGTACGACTATCGATTAGAACAAAGTCGTATTCATTCCTCCACGCATTTCTCAGGCCCTCGATTACTTGTCCGCCATTTTTGTTTTCGTAGAACATGCGGATGTCGAATTGCCGGATGCTGTTGTAGTACTCTTCGTCTCGTTTTCCGGCAGAAATCAGATGCAGCGTTCCTGTTGGCGTGGATATCTGAAATATCGCGTCTTGCCATCTGGCACCCTGCGTTAAGATGTTTATTACACCAGGTTTCGTCGACGTGTCAATTGGATTTATCTTTTTAAAAAAGTTCTCCAGTCCGGGTGCTTCCAGATCCCAGTCGATTATCAGTACTTTGTAACCCCACTGTGCCAACAAGTAGCTAATATTAGCAAGCGCCATGCTCCGACCAACACCACCCTTGAAGGAATAGAATGTGATGATTTTATTCATTTGATGACAGGTTGCTGGATAGCGGGCGGAGGATTATTTTTTATATAGTCATTTATAAATTTTTCGTACGGCGTCTCAATCCATTCGGGGGTTGAAAATTCACTTTTCCACACGACGTTCGCGTCATGGAGACGGAGAAGTACGCCTTTCGAAAGCCAATCCCGGATCAACTGAATCAAGTTATTGTACTCCTTACTTTCTTTAAATGCTCCGTTTGAATAGAGGTACTGTTGTCGGTCGATGTATAACGGAGTGAATCCCTTCGCCAAATTGTAAGCTTCGGCGAAGTCGTGGGCCAAGTGGGATATTTCCTGTGTAGTCTGGTTGATGTCTACAAAAATTACGGGAAAGATGAGACCGCCACGATTTTGCGTTGTGCGGTATCCCAGTTGACGCTCGCGGTGATGAAGCGTCGAAAACTCCATCGTACACCATTGTGATTTCACAAAATAGGGAGGTGTAATGATGGAGACTAAAATCTTCGACGTAATCAACCCATATCGCAAGCTGTCTGTAAGGGTGTCGCCAGGATTGATGTCTTCTGTATCCTTGAATATTTTTATATCCTGATTGAGGTTATAAATTTCATTCACCAGAATAGGAAAGAAAATTTTATTCACCCATTCTTGAACACTTCCACGCCATTTATAGCTAAGGAAAATGTCGTACTGGTAGCCATTCAGAGGTTGTTGCATATACCATTCAGCGGTTATAAAAGTCTGCCTGAAAAACTTGAGTATAGTCTTAGGTTAACGGGGTGATTTCAGGTGGGCTGTTGATCAGATTGGATCAGGTGGGTCAGGAAATCACTATACTAAATATAGCAAAAAAAAATGCCGAGTCAATTCGGGAGTCTGGATTTCACCTTCATTCTGGGCGTTATTTAATTATTAAATAATTGGCCTCCTTGTGTTTTATTTTTTTTGATTCGTATCTTCCCGTAGAGAGCCCATCTATGCTGCAGCGGAAATGCTGTAGCTAGGTGGGCTTTGTCATTTTAATTCCATTTTACATGAGACTAACCAACAAGCTAATTGAGAATCTCATCTTTAAGCGATTCTTTATTGATGGTCGATTCACGCAGGACTCCCCGGTGTACCCAGATGTGTGGTTGTCTTATTTGAGATCCGACCATGACATTTTCGGCCACCGCGAGGACTTGATTCTCACACCGCATCGCAAATCATCAGCCTCGCAATTGTTTATTAAGCTTTCATTGGGTTTGGTGACTCACCCCAACCCTGATCCAACCGCACCGCTGCCGGACCGAGCCTTGGCCAGCAGTGGTGATTGCGTTGTAGCAAAACTCACACTCGATGAACTCATCAGGGTCGCCTTGCCGCTGACGCGCTGGTGGCGTGAGAATGCTCCAACAGACGCGAGCCAATCAACAGAAAGTAAGGAGTGGCAATGGCTGATGGAACTGGTCGGCGCTATCTATTTAGATCGTACTAATGACATCGTCTCTGGCCCTGACGACAAGATGCGATCCGAGTTCAGGAGGCACTTTGCCCTCTTATTTTCGAACGTGATATCAACGTTACCGGAGGGAGATGTACCACCGCTCTTTTCTGTAAGTAGAAATCGGGCAGCAACACTAAGTCTGACTGATTCGGTTCCCACAACAAAGGCTGACGCCGGACGAAGATTGTTCTCCATTGACGGCTCGGATATTACATGGGCTGTTTTTGACACCGGCATCGATGCCAGGCACCTGGCCTTCCGAAAACAGGATCCAGCGTCAGGAAGGCCAGTAGCTCAGCCGTTTGTTGAAGTTCGAAACCGGTTCATCAACCACACCCGTGTAGTCGCAACCTATGATTTTACCAGATTTCGGGAGGTGCTGGCGTCGTTGAGTCCTGGTTCCCAAACTAATCAAGCAGACCGGCGCACACGACTTGAGGGGATTTCGAGTACGGCGGACAATCGAGTACTCTTGCCTGTTGAACTGGATACATTTCTGGCCGAAGTGGCGGAGGATCTGAGACGTGGCAGGCTGTTGGACTGGACCGTGTTGGGTCCTTTGCTCCGTATCCCGCACACGACGGAGTCCTATGTTCCGCCCAGGCATTCTCACGGCACTCATGTTGGAGGTATTATTGGAGGTAACATGCAAGCGGCAAACGGCTCGGACGAGGTTTTGGGCATGTGCCCAGGAATAAGCTTATACGACATCCGTGTCTTGAATGATCAAGGCGAAGGAAATGAATTTAACATATTGGCGGCGTTTCAATTCATTGCCTGGATGAACACTCAGAATGACGAACAGGTCATTCACGGTATCAACCTGAGTTTCTCAATGAACCACGAAGTGGCAAGTTTTGCTTGCGGGCAAACTCCAGTCTGTGCCTCCTGCAACAAACTGGTGGCAAATGGAGTTTGCGTGGTTACTGCTGCTGGAAATCTAGGCCAGGCGTTGTTTCAGCAGTCTGAAGGTCGTGAATCCATGGGATTTCGTGTTGTCAACATTACCGATCCTGGTAACGCACAAGATGTTATCACGGTAGGGTCAGCACATCGCAATCGACCGCACACCTATGGTGTTTCCTATTTTTCAAGTAAGGGCCCAACGGGCGATGGTCGTGTTAAACCCGATCTTGTAGCTCCTGGTGAGAAAATTGTTTCTTCTGTCATCGGGGATCAAGCCACGGAGCGGATGGATGGAACGTCTATGGCTGCACCTCATGTGTCTGGAGCTGCTGCCTTGCTGATGGCACGCCATCGTGAGCTAATCGGTAATCCCTTGCGCGTTAAACAAATCTTGTGTAGTACGGCAACCGATCTTGGACGTGAACGATATTTTCAGGGTCACGGCATGTTGGACGTACTGCGGGCCATTCAATCAATTTAACCATTTACTCATTTAACCCCCTCGTTATGATTTTTAGTCTGGAAGTACTTCAAGCGAAACATGGAGATTGCCTGCTCTTGCATTATGGCAACACAGACAATCCAAAAATTGCCGTTGTTGACGGAGGCCCAGGCGGGGTCTACACAAAGTTTTTAAAGCCGCGGTTGATCGAAATTCGAGATGTGCTGGTGCCGGGTGAGGCACTGCCGTTGTCACTTGTCATGGTAAGTCACCTTGATGACGATCATGTCAACGGCATTTGTATGATGGTTGATGACGTTCAACGAATCAGGGATAATCGAGGTCAACAGTTTATTGCGCCCCGTCATTTTTGGTTTAATACCTTTGATGATGTCATTGGGAATATTCAGCTGCCGAAGATATCAGCGGCAGCCGCGGCCAGCAGTGCCAACGAAGCGATTATCCCGGATGCGCTGAAGGAAGATCATGAGCTTTCGGCGGTAATTGCATCAACGTCACAGGGGCGGCAACTCCGTGACGGTGCAAAGGCCCTGAACTTTGTTGTCAACAGTCCGTTCACGGCGATGGGACGGAAGAAGTTGAAGGTCGTGCGTGCCGATACAGGCGAATCCAAGGTGACGTGGGACGAGCACTTAACCATTACTGTGGTTCACCCTAACGAACTGCGAATGCAGGAACTTCAGGAGCAATGGGATAAAGATCTTCAAAAAGCGCTGGATAAAGGTGATGATAGTATAATTGTGGCGTCGCTTGCCGATAAGTCTCCGTTCAACTTGTCGAGTATTGTCTGTGTCGTGGAGGTAAATGGAAAGAAAATTTTGTTAACTGGTGATGGTCGGAGCGACGACATTCTGACGGGGTTGGAGAATGCAGGCTTTCTTGAAAATGGAGATCCATTCCATGTCGATATTCTGAAGATGCCTCATCATGGCAGTTTCCGAAATCTGATGCCTGATTTTTTACAACGTGTGACTGCTGATCACTATGTTATCTCGGCTGACGGGAAACACGATAATCCGGACACCGAGACCTTGATCATGCTTGCGGATCATGTCGAGGAGGGTACGTTATATTTCACCAACCAGACTGGTGCGCATGACCTTGGTGGCAAGTTCAAAGAGTTTTTACAGGAACTAAATCGTCGTCGTAGTAAGCTAGCAGTAGTCTTCCTTCCCAGTGATCAAAAGTCATTTGTTATAGACCTTGAGGATAAAGTGGACTATTAGCTCGTGTTGCGTGTATGAATTACTTACAAAAGTCCTTCATCAGCGAAAGAGAAGTACCCTTCCCGGGTTGCGATGATGTGGTCGAGCAATTGGATCTCCAATAGCTTGCCTGCTTCTTTGATCTTTCTTGTTAAGTCAATGTCGGCCTGACTTGGTCTGAGATTGCCAGACGGGTGGTTGTGGGAAAGAATGATGCCACAGGCATTGGCCTTGATGGCGGTTACAAAAATCAGTTTTGGATCGGCGACTGTTCCAGTAGTCCCACCGGTAGAAACCTCACAGATACCAAGGACCTTATTTGCTCTGTTTAGAACCATGACCTTGAATTGTTCCACGAACTCCAGCTTGTCGGTGTCCCAACGTTCAATAAGAATGTTAAAGGCGTCTCTTGAACTTGATACTTTTGGACGGAGCGATGGCTTTACCTGAGATTTGTAACTCAGGTGGATTTCGGCCACGTGGTAGTTTCTGTTTTCATTTATGGTTTCCATAATCGTAAGAATTAATTATGGTGCACCACTACCGTTGACAGGAATCAGCGCAAGGAGGAACGGAATAAATGGAAGGAGCGGAGGGTGTGGGTTTATGCCGTAGTTCCTTGCAGCGTATTCCTGGCAACGTTTATCTTCGTACCAGGATTAGTTGTTGGCAATACCCTTTCTCGTTTTTTTATTATGGCTCTTCATCACCAAATAATCCCATGCAACAATGAATACTTCGAGCACTTCTACTTGTGCCATTACAAACCCAGGCACGCCGGGTATGATACGGTGTCGCAGAGCCTTATCAACTATAAGCGTGGCCATCCACTACATGTCGCTGCGTGGAATTCGTGTGCACTTCAGGAGTTAAGGGCAATGCCTTTATCCGGGCGTTGTGTTATTCTTCGAGCCCTTACCAGCGATGAGCTTTCGGTGACCGTTGACACACCCCTGGACGTGCTGGGGAGAAAGCTTGCCGATGAAGTTCAGGGGCACTATGCGACCAACCTACTTTCCAAAGCCCGACAGACTTCTGCGGTCAAATATCTGACCCGTGACAAGCGCGCGGAAGAACTTCTAGGTGTATATCACTTTGAGTCATCGAAGGAAGATATTGATGATATTCTGATTCTTGATGACATCCTCACTACCGCGACAACGGTGCGGGAAATCATCAAATCAATCCGGGTCATCTTACCGAATTGCAGGATCCGGGTGTTTACGCTTGCCAGCTCCGACCGGGATGCCGTTGTGAACTCATCCGTCCGGCTCGTGAGTTTATCATACCAATGGTTCCCTGATACTGGATGGGGAGTTGTCGCTGAGGGATTGGAGTTCTATGAAAACCTTCACACGCTGAAGCGACAGATTCTTGCCGATCACTTTGATGATGCATGAGCGGTTGTTGTCATTCATCCCGATAAGCAGCCAACAGCATGTTGCGGGACCGGTGTCAAGGGTGTCGATTCCGTTAACAACTATTGATAAGTGCCATCGACACTTGCTTGCCCTTGACACCGGTTTCGCAACGGGCTACTTTGGCTTGGCGGGTGAATGTTTGCACTAAAATTATTTTATAACCAATATTCCAGTGTTGGAATTGTTGATTTTATTGGTTGTATACTTGAATGTCAAAATGATTATGCAATCGGATACTCAGGGTATAAAATTTTCTACCGAATGGATCATCGACCAGGTTCGTTCTAGTCGTAATGAGCTAATAAAATCTTATCTACGTGATGAAGCCATCGTACTTTATTTTCGGGAGCACTATTCAATTGAGCAGCTCCGTCCTGTTAAGGTTGAATTTTTGAAGCGCGATTTGCGGTCCTTTTTAATTTCTCCTGTCGATTTAGTTCATTACTCAAGTCTGATCAAGGAGGTGAAGGAATCGCAGGATATTTCAAAAATCAATACACCGGTTTTTCAAAAACTTTTTACCGACGAGCTTAACGCCATCTTTCAAAAGTATACTATTTAGTTCACGATGACGGAAGGGAAAAGAAAAAGGACCTGTCCGTACTGACAGGTCCTTCAGCTTGTTAGTAGGCGCCTGCGCTACGCTCGTACGCTTCTTCGTGCAGCTTGTTGTTTTGATCGGTCTTCATCGTCGGTATCCTTTTTAGTCGTTTCTTTCTTCTCGCTCGATTTTTCCCCTTCGTTTTTTTCTTTTTTCTCTACGCCCTGAAAGATTGGTTTCAGGTTGACATCGTAGAGGTTGAGCGATTTGTATTGTGGGCTTGCCTCGATATGGACTTTGGTTTCTTTTCCCTGTTCTGTGAACGTGACAGCATGCCGATTACCTTTTTCGAGTGACTTGATCAGCCTGGTTTTTTCTTCTTCGTTGTTAAGTTCTTTTATCGGGTATCGGTTTAGTACTGGTTCAAGTTCAAAACCATAGTTCTGGTGATACTGTTTTACTTTGAAGTTGTCGTGATCATCCTTTTCTTTGAAATCCAGTTGAAGCCAGGCCTTGTAGCTTTCACCTTCTTTGTTAGTCAGTTCTTTGTGCACTGATCGTCCACTTAACAGGTTGTACGATTCTTTTGCTGTGATACCGGAGCTTTTGTTGATGAAGAAGGTTTGTGTTTTTTCTTTTTCCGGGTCTTCGTTTTTCAGTGTGGCCTGATAGCGATTGAGGAAATACATGTCGGTTTGATCGGACTTTTTGAAATCAAGTACGTATGTCATTTGATCACTGCTGCCTTTAAATTCTCCGGCGGTATGCAGTTTGAATTCGGCCGGTTGGTCTTTGATTTTGTTTTCCAGTTCGTGGTTGAGTTTTTCACCGAAGCCTAAGTATTTCAGGCTGTCTTTCAGGAATTCTAAATTTTTAAGGTTCATGTTTTTTTGTTTAAACGTTGACGAATGATTTTATGTCGGATTTGTCCGGTGTAGCTCTTCGTATTACCGGATGTTTTTAGCACGAATGATTGCGCGATTGCGGATTGCGAGTTTGAGGTTACGGCCACCGTTTGTTTCAGTCAGTTCGATGAACAGACGTTTAGCGTCGGGTATGGTAACCTTTGGGATCGCGAAAATGGCTTCAATTGTGGATTTTCCAGGGATTGTGTTCGGGGCTCTATATATATATAGTGGGGCTACCGGGTTTTCCTGAACAGCCGTGCGTTTTGGCTTTTTTTGGTCCCGAATGAAGAGTCGGAGCAGGTCGGTGGTATATGGAATGTTGGAGGTGTTTGAAATCTCCAGGTGGCAGAACATGGTCTCCTGTTGAATGTAAATACCCCGAAGCGATAGTCTCATACCATTGTCCGCTGCGGTTCTTACGCTTGTCAGTTTTGCTGTTGTCAGAATTTTTTCAGCCGTTGCCTTCATCCCTGATTCCGTCAACACGGTTTCGAAGAGGAGTGGTGTAGGGTCATCTCCCGGGGCGTTGGTGTTGATGGTCATGGTTGTTGGATTTTGTGCATAGGTCACCGTGAATTCGTGAAGTTTGCCGTCGCCTGTAATGACCGTGAGGTTGGTTTCCCGGAAGTTGGGTCTTGCTGCTTTGAGTTGCAGTACATTATTGACGCCTGTTGCTTTTTGTGCCAGCACGTCGCGGCTTCCACGGTCGACGGCTATGATGACTGATGGAAATACCAAACTAGACGTCTTGTTGACGGTCACCTGAATGTGTGGTGATTCCTGCGGTTGACTTTGTGCTATGCTTGTTGACAGGAAGAGCAGGGCTATCACCAACATGCGAGAATGTCTGATGCTTAAGAAGTATTGCATTGGATTTTGTTTTTTGATGTAGTGTTATGGATTGAATTGGTTTTTGTCTTTCAGCAGGATCTGGTATCCTGCCTTGACAGTCACGTTGACGAGTTTTGTTTTTCTAGTAAAAAGACCTTTCGCGGTTTCGAGGCCTGCGGATGCTGCCTGGGCGACAAAGGAGTTGTCGAGCATGGAGAGTTGAATGTCCTGTGCTGATTGTGACGCGCTTTGTTTTACAACATCGCGTGTTATGGCTCCGGGTATATAGATTCCTTCGATGCCATCGAGGTCAAATGCTGTGAGCGCTACCGGCAGTAATGTGTTGTTCTGACGTATGGCATTTACTTCGATGGAAAGTCTTTCTCCGTTGATCGTGCAGGTTCCGTAGATGAATTGATCTTGTTCAATTCGTACACCGCTGACATCCACGGGGGATTTCAGACGCATTTTAATGGTAGCACCCGATACCAATGTTTGCGTGTCGTGTATGATTGCTTCAATGGCATTGCCATTTGTAAAGGCGGGTTGGGATTCATCATTCAATCCGTAGAAGGAGTTGACTATCGCCGTGTGATCCGAATAGTACGATGTTTCGCGTGCATTGTCGGGTGATTCCATCAGAGGAAGTTCTGGTTCCGTTTCGATGATGTCCATCGGATTATCCGGCTCTGCTACTTTGACACTGAAGGCCGCCTGTTGCGTTTGTGTGAGGGTCTGCGTTTTGAGTTTGTCGTTGATTCGTTCCGGGTGTTGAACGTCGAGGATTTTTTCGAGTACACTTTCGATTTGCATCATTTCCGGGTCGCTGGTTTCCGTGTTAGCCATTACCTGCATCATTTTTTCTAGCCGGTCGATTTCCGTATTCATCGATGAGGCAGGAGGCTCCTCGTTATTTTGTGGAGGTGTTTCGTTAGTCTGCCAGGTGGCCTGGGGTTTGCTGATTTCGTGGGTGAGGAGTTCTATTTTTTCGTTGAGCAAGGCTTCGTTGTATTCCAGGTTGTTGCGCTGGTTTTTATTTCCCAGTGAGGTGATGAGTTTAGCCGTGGGAGCATTCCCTTCTGAGAACGAGTCCTCGTGGATGCTATCCTTTAGCGTAATCACTTCGTAATACGGGTCGTTTCGTCGGGCTTCTTCGTATTTCATGGCGTCGTGTTTGGCTTGTTCGTACAGGGAGAACTTGTCCCAACGTTCCGTGGCTTTTGAGAAGTAGGCGTCAGGGAGGTTGAGGTTGAGACCGACGTGTTGCGTTTCGTGGGCCGTCGCCGGTGACGGTTGACCACCGCCGAGTGCCCAAAAGATCATGGTGATGAAAGGCATGGTCAGCAACGGCAGGGCCATGTAGAATTTTCGTTGTCTGAGGAATTTTTCTGTGTGTTTCATCGCTGTAGTATTTAGTAATGGATTGTTGAATTAGTAAGGGAGATGCTGATACATGCTAATCAGCGTGTTGATGCTGTCGAGCAAGCCTGGATGGCCCCTGGTGATATCGTTGTAAAGCACTAAGCCTTCTGGAGATTTTTTTAAGCTGTCCATTCGTTGCAGGAATTGCAGGAGCATTTGATAATCTTCCGGCGTCATGAAGGCTTCCAGTTGCAGGTCTGGCGAGATGATCTGTGGCATTTCGATTGCGTGTGGGCGTATTGAATGATCGTTGCTGATGGTGTTGACTGAATTTGTAATCAGCAGGATGCTCATCGTGGCCATCGTTGTTCCCACTATCATCAACATGAATTTTACTTTTGTTGGCGATAATTTTTCACTGTGGCGCGTTAGCCATGCGGCCAGTTTTTGTGCTGCATGACTTTTGTTCGGGGATTCATCTTGTTTGGTGTTCATGGGGTGTTGGGGTTTATCGGTTTTCCGTTTTGATGTCTTTGTTTTCGAGTGTATTCCATCGTTCAATCAGAAACCCATGGGGATTGTTGTCTGACCGAGCGACATTCCGGAGGTAGCCTTCGGTGATCAGTGTCCGGCTAACGATGGATGTGGCGCGAACGATTCGTTGTTTTGCATAGCTTCGAAAGTAATAGGGGTACTGGTTGATGTCGAGTTGGATGCTGTCCAGGAGAATCTCCTGGCTGATGTTTCCCGATATGATGTTGGCGTAGTAGCGATTTTCTTTCAAGTTGTCGTACTGTTGTTTTGCCGAGATGTCTGCGTGGTACAGGGCTTTGGTGATGTTCGCTTGAATCATTTTGTCATCGGGATCGAGTGTGAAGAAGTAGTGGTGAAACATTTTGATGTGGTCGCGTGCTTCGACTGGGATGTTGTCTTTACGTTCTGCTGACCAGGCTTCGAGTGCCTTGCCGTTGGCGAGGATGTAGATCCGTGCCTGTGTTTGCGCGATTAAGGTGACGCATGTTTGCACGGTATACCAGCAGATGGCTACGCAGGCGACGAGGAAGGCAAGCGAGAACAACCGGATGTGCCTGAATGCGGAGTCGATATTTTTGAGTTGCTGAAACATGTTGATGAGCGTGTCTATTTTCCTTCGATTTTGTTTTGTTGGTGTTGGTTTGCCGTATTGGCGGTGTTTGGTTCTTTGTGCTGATGACCCTGCTTATTTTCTTGTGGGCTTGATTGAAACATTCCGAAGGTGGCATGTGCTGCAGCGCTTGCACCCGGTGCGACCCTGGCCATTGCCGCGCGAGTTGTTCCTGCAAATACGTTGGTAGCCTTATGCAGCAGTGCGTTGGTACCTCCGGCGTGAACGATGTAGTTGGCTACGGAGGGGACGGTGAAGTATCCCACGATGCCGATGATGAGGAATATGATGTAGGCGGAGTCAGCGGCGCTGAAGAATGTGTCACCGTATTGTTCGATTTGTTCGATGTCGATGCGCAGCATGTTTTCCTGTATTCTGGCGATGATGCTTCCGAAGATGTTGGCTACCGGCAGCCACAGGAAGACGTTGATGTATCGGGCGATCCAGACGGTTAAGGTATGGTGGAGACCATCGAATACGGAGAGTCCGAATACGATGGGTCCGAGGATGGCGAGTACGATGAGGTAGAAGGTTCGGATGGTGTTGATGCAGAGGGCTACTGCTTCGAACAGGATGTGGAGGATTTCCGACATCCATTGCTTCAAGGCGTTGCGGATGCTGTACGCTGTTTTCGCCATGAGGAATTTCATTCCGTTGGTGATCATGTCGACGCCGCCTTCTTCTTCGCCATCGGGATGCGTGTAGCGATACCAGTCGGCGTGGGTGGCGTCTTCTCCATAGAGTTGCCAGGTGGTGGTTTTTTTGATGGCTTCTTCTTTTTTTGTCAGGAGGTAGGCGATCGCATTGTTGGCGTTCTCCACCATCGCTGCTGTTCCGGTGACGGTGGGTTTGAGTACACCGTTCATCATGGCGAGGACGTAGGGGAACAGGAGTATGGCGATGCCGATGGCGAAGGGACGGAGAAGTGGGTAGAAGTCAATAGACTCAGCGTTGGCGAGACTTCGCCACACGCGTGAGGCGATGTACCAGAGTGCGGCGAAGGCCGCGAGTCCTCTTCCGATACCAATAAGCTGGTGACAGAGTGGGATCATGTCATCATAAAGTTGATCCAGTACACTCTGAAGGCTGTGGATTTCTCCGGAGAAGGTTTGCGCTTGCGAGAATGCCGGAATCAACATTCCGATGATGATGAGCGTTGTTATTTTCTCTTTTTTCATAGCTATGATTTCAGTGAATGATGTCGTGGAGTTTTTGTGCCGTGCGGATATCCCGATGTTCTTTTGCCCGTTGGACGATAAGCCCTGCGGTGCTGTTGTTGAATTGTTTCAAAAATGACAGTTTGGTTTCCATGTCGTGATGGATCCTGTCGATGGACTGCATTCGTTCTTCATCGCTCATTCTCAATTTTCCTGCAGTGACAATCATCAGGAGCTCGTCAAGGTTTCGCAGGCTTTGTTTCAGGATATAGCTGTATACATTTTCGATGTATTCCAGTTCGTGGAGTGTGAGGTAGGGATCCTTTTTAAACCTGGAGTATGTTCGTTTGGATTCGTTGATGAGCAACTGTTGATATCGAATGATGAGTGGAATTTTTTTATAGTTTCTTACGGCAGGGCTGATGGCATAGAGGCCGTCCAGGAAGACCTTGTGGATTTTGAAATTTCCCTCTGCGATATCCTTAATGGCTTTGTATCCTTTGCTTAGGATTTTATAACCCTTGTACATGTTGTCAAGAATTTCTTCCAGTTGGAGGAGTTTCTCATAGTTCAGGATGAGTTGTGTGGCTTCGTGTGTTTGGGCTGTGGTCGATCGTGAAACTGAGCAGCCGATGATGATGAGGATCGTGACTACTGTTTTCATAGCGTTGGGGTTGTCCGTGTTTGGGTGATCGCGATCTGATGTTTTTCGTTCGCGCGTTGAAGTGCGAGTTGCCTTGTGCTTCCTGTGAAGGATTGCGTGAAGGCGTGTTTGCCGATGATGTCGTCGTACAGGAGGTCGATGCGGCGTATCCTTTCATTATCTTTCATTTCGGCTGCGTTGTCTGTTATGATGAGCGAAAGTTCATCGAGGGCAGCTTGTGTTTCCTGTACCAAGTTGTTGCATACCCTGTCGAGATAGCTTCTTTCGGTGTCGGTAAAATTTTCATTGTGGTGAGATTCGTGTGATAGCGTTTGCAGCGTGTTGCTGATGCAGGTGGCCAGCGTGATCATGTTCTTCACCTTTTTGGAGTTGGCAATGACGGGGTTGACCTGTTTCAATGACAGGAGGTATTTCTCGTCCATGGTGTAGGTGTTGTTCCGGATGTCTTCGATGAGCGTAAGTCCTTTTTGGGCGATGTCATATCCTTTCCTGAGGACTTTTCCATAGGCTTTGAGTGCGGCAATCTGCTGGACGAGGTATCGGATTTGCGTTTTTTTCTGCCGGAGGAGTTCGTTGGCGTTTGGTGTTTGTGCCAGCGATGGGCTGATGATCATGAGCGTAAAAATGAAAGACATATATTTTTTCATGTCGTTGATGTTTAAAGTCCGTAGAGGCGTTTGATGCGTTCGATTTCGTTTTTGCTTTTAGCGCGGTTAAGGCTGAGTTGTCCCGCCTGCCGGTTGAATTCGAGCAGGTCAATAAAATTCTGTTCGATGCGGTCTGCGGCCTCGCTGATGATGCGCAGCCGTTGCGCGTCACTCATTTGCGTTTTGAAGTTGTTAATGACCAGCAGAATCTGGTCGAGGTTCTTTACGCTTTCGTTGAGGATACCGGCATAGACGCGGTACATGTAGTCGATTTCGCTTTCGGTGAAGTGCTTATCCTGGCGAATCAGATTCCATGCTCGTTTGTATTCTTCAATGATGCGGAGCTGCTTGTCCATGATCTGGCGTATGCGTTGGTAGGTGGCGAGCGTGTTTTTTATTTTCCAGAGTTCGTCATAGTATTCTTCGAACAGCTCCCTGTGTTTTTCAGTCCACTCTGCGATTTCGGTGAGTCGTAGTTCTGAGAGTTTGTTTTCCAGCACACGTTGAGCGTTCTGTAGCCATATCGTTTTGTTTTGGAGGCGTTGGATCATGAGGTCTACAGCCTTGATTACTTTTTTGATTGCTTCGCGAATTATTTTCGCGATCGGAATTGCGGCTTTCACCTCTTGTTGAGGTGGCGTGTTGCAGACGATCGTCATTGTCAGTGCGATTATCAGTGGAATTTTTCTTAAGCGGTTCATAGCAAGTTGGGTCACGTATTTCCCAGCCGGATGTCGCTGGCGAGGGCGGCAATGCCTTTGCGGATATCGCCTCCGGCTCTTTGGGCATAGGACTGGACTTTTATTTTTTCGGATTCTTCGGTTGTGTAGGCGAGGTATTCTTCGAGGGATACTTCGGTGGCATACACTTTTGATACTACTCCACCCAGGCTGATGAAGACCTCTTTGTATTTGCGTGCGTGGTCATTGCCTTTGTTGATGGAGAGGACGAGTGCTTTTTCCTTTTCGGTGAGGCCGAGCAATTCCTGTATGGCGTCGAATTTGTTTTGGTATTTGCTTTGGTCGAGGAGGATTTTACAGTCGGAATTGTTGATGATGGCCTGCTTAACGATCGGAGAGCTGATGATGTCTTCTACTTCCTGCGTGACGACGATGGCTTCCCCATAGAATTTTCGAACCGTCTTGAACAGGTATCGGATGTATTCGGCCATTCCTTCTTTGGCGATTGCTTTCCATGCTTCTTCGATGAGGATCATTTTCCGAATGCCTTTGAGTTTTCTCATTTTCGAGATGAAGACTTCCATGATGATGATGGTGACAACGGGGAAGAGTATCGGATGGTCTTTGATGTTGTCGAGTTCAAAGACGATGAAGCGTTCCTGGAGAAGGTCGAGGTTTTCCGTTGCGTTGAGGAGGTAGTCAAATTCACCACCCTTGTAGTAAGGGCGCAATACATAGAGGAAGTTTTCAACGTCGAAGTCTTTTTCCTTGACTTTATCTTCTTTGAGCGTGTTTACAAATTCATCGCGCAGGAATTCGTAATACGTGTTAAAGCACGCCTCCATCGGTCTGTGGTCACCTTTATCGGAGGGCGAAGAAGCTGTCTTGCCGATTTTTTCAAAATATAGTTGCAGGGAGATGGACAGGGCTACATATTCGGAGCGGTTGAAACGTTCATCATCTTTTTTCCACAGTGCGAGCAGCAATGTTTTGATGCTTTCTTTTTTTTCGGTGTCGAGTGTATCGGCGGAGCTGATGTAGAAAGGGTTGAAGCGTATCGGATTTTGTTCGTTGTACGTGAAGTAGTATCCGTTGACCAGGTCACAGAGGCCTTTATAAGAGTGTCCTACGTCTACAAGCACCACGTGAGATCCCTGCTCATAGTAAGATCGGATCATGTGGTTGGTGAAGAATGACTTTCCACTGCCGGAAGGGCCCAGGATAAATTTATTCCGGTTGGTTATGATTCCTTTGTTAACCGGTTCGTCGGAGATGTCTACGTGAACCGGTTTGCCGGTGAGCCGATCGCCGAGGCGGATGCCGATGGGGCTGATGGAGGAGCGATAGCTGGTTTCGAGGTTGAAGAAGCAGGTAGCCTGTTCGACGAAGGTGTCGAACGTGTCGTTCATGGGGAAGTCCCCTTCATTGCCGGGTAGTCCGCTCCAGAAGATCTGGGGAGTTCCATCTGTCTCCAGTTTGGGGATGGCGTCCATTTGCGCGAGCGCTGCGGAGATTTGTGTTTTGATGTCTTTGAGTTCATTGGGATTTTCCGTCCATGCGATGATGTTGAAGTGCGCTTTTACGGGCAGACGTTGCTGACTGATGGCTTCATTGAGAAACTCGTTTGTTGCATCGCGGCTGATGGCGTTCTCTCTTGAATATGCTGCCAGTGACTGGAGGCGGAGTCTTTTGCTTTCGAGGTTGCGGATGGTTTTTGCGGCATCATCGATGAAGATGTACTGGTTGTAGATGTGGTTGCAGGCGAGTAGTTGTCCGACAGGTGATGCGAATCCGAAACTGAATTTTGTTTTGTCCGAGGAGTACTTGTCGTAGTTTATTCGCGGGCCACAGAGTGCCGGCAAGTCTTCCACATCGGCCAGCGTGTAGAGCAGTGCGTGTTGGTCGCCGACGCGCAGTCCGTTCGAGAAGTGGATGTCTTTCACTACGGGTAGCGTTGCATCCGGGAGAAGGAAGCAGTATTGTTCCAGTAATCCTGCCTGCGTTGGCGTTCCGGCAAGTTCGTTGTCTTTCATGCGCCTGACTTTCACAAATCCACTGTCTTGCACGATTCGCTCAAGCTGCCCCGCACAGTCGAGGAATTCCTGCATGGTGTGTGGGTTGATTGACTCATCGGGTACAGGCGTCCCGCGCATGAGGTTGGAGAACAGCGACGTGGATGTTTTTTTTCCTGCCGGTCTCATCGATATCATCGTGAAGCATTGGTGGTTGAGGTACGGTCGCTCGGCAAAAAATCGTTCGCTTGCCTGCGCCAGAAATGAGTGCCGCGTGTTGTTAAAGTTTGGTTTGTGCTTTTGTGAGAAGAACCAATCCTGTTTGTGAAAGACGGAATTTTTCGGCAGCACTTTTATGGCCTTTATCAAGACCTGATGGAACGCTTCGTATTCGTGATTAGAGAGGGTGAATATTTCAGGAAGGACAAATTCATAGGCCAGCGTGACGTCACCTTGTTTCGAGAGGATGCAGTCGTGTTCGATCTTGTAGATTGGAAAGACTTTATCCAGGGGTATGGCTTTGGTCATGGTGTTCTGTTGAGTTGTGTGAACTGTTTTCTTGATTTTCCTTTGAGGCACGTGGGTATGTTCCGTCGCGCCATTTTTTTCAGGAGGCCGTGTTGTCCATAGGTATCGCTGATCTTGTAGACGACGATGAACAGAAGCGTACCGAGAATAAGACAGACCGCGAGGCATACGAACATGTTCACACCGATGATGTACATGGATGCGAAGAGGATCAGCAACGTCAGGATCCCGACGCCGAGGTATCCGATATACTGGGCTTTGAGGCCTTTGAATTCGATCGGCTTGTTGATGCCTTTGTTGATTTTGTAGACGCTGTTCATAGACTCTGCCTTCTCCAACCGGAGAGGGTTCTTTGTCAGATTCCTTTTGACCTTCTCTTTTGTTCTTTGTTGTCGTGTGTTGCATCGTCCTGCAAGCGGTCCTTTTCTGATTTGTGCGACGATGCAATTCGACTTTCATAAAAGTCTTCATCGCCTTTCATGATCATCTTGTCCCACGTCTCCTCCAGTTGGCTCAGGGCGTGTTCGTCATTTGGTATTTCTTTCTTTGTATGGTTCAAGATCGGGTTGATTTATACTCCGAAGAATGATTTGAGTACGGTTGCAACGACGACGAGGAAGATGCAGCTGCCGAACCACGCTGCGGCTACCCTACCGGTGTCGGGGTCGCCGCCGTTCCATTTCTGGTAGACTTTGACGGCGCCGATGAGACCGAGGACAGCGCCGATTGCGTACATGAGGTTTGTTCCGGTGTCGAAGTAGCTTCGCACCCGGGTATTGGCTTCGTTGATGCCCGCGTTTCCATCCTGCGCGTAGGTGCGGATACAGCTTATACACCACGCAATGACTGCCAATGCCATGCGTGTTGCTTTTCTTGTGAGGGCGAGATCTAATTTTTGTTTCATGGTGTTGTGTTGTTATGGTTAAAAATTGATTAAGCGTGACGGTTGGTTTGCCACCAGGATTTGATTTCCGTTAGTTCGAAATCTGCGGGGCCGTTTTCGTTGCATGCTTTCATGATGACCTTGTTGATCATGGTCTCGTATTCTGTTCCCTGTACCGTCGGGTATTTAGCGAAGAGTGTTTTAAAGAGTTCCGTGCATTCCTGGCGGCTGCTGTTTGATGTGACTGGTGTTAGCGTGTGGATGTCCTGCAACAGGTCAGCGATTGTTCCGATGAGCGTGATTTCTGGTGAAGCAGCCTGTGTCAGAGCTTCATCCGGTTCGTGGAGTGGAGCGGTGATGATTTCGTTGGTGGTGGTTGTTTCTTCACGTGGAACGTGATGTTCATTTACCCATGAATGCGTGGAGCCCATCACCGTTTCGTGATCGTCTTTACCGTTGTTCACGTTGTCATGATTGGTGACTTGTTTTTTTCTGAGGCGGCTTATGATGTCACGACTGTAGAGCAGGAGGACGACGATTGTATAGTAGGCGATGATGACGGCCAGGAAAAAGCGTATGAATTCCGGCCAGGAGATTGTGTTTAGCATTGATGTACGTGTTTGGTTACGCCTGCTAAAGTCATTTAGACTCAGCGTTGATATTCACATGTTGGTAGTACATGGTGAACGAATTTTTCTGATGGCAGCGAACATTGGGTGTGGTCTGTCTTTCGTGTCCCCGAATGGCTTAGGATTTTTATGGCAGAATTTCTATCTTGGTATTCAGAGCCCATCTATGGCATGTGATATGCCACGGATGGGCTTTTCTAATTTTTTAACACTTAATTCAATTACCATGAGTGACCTTCTGGTTGGCTTGAAACTGCACGAGATCGTGTTAATGTTTCTTGGTGTTATTCTTTTTGTTGCGTTGACGATTATTTTGGTTGTCAAGGCGCTCAAGGACAAAGCTATTAAGAGTCTTATTGCATTTTTTCTTTTTCCGATTGTCATGATCGGCTATCCTTCGATCAAGTCTTTTTCCTTTATGGATCTTAAGGTTGAGTTGGAGGAGGCAAGCCAACAGGTTTCAGCTAATCCGGGTGATACGGTTGCTGTGAAGCGACTTTATGAAGTGTTGGATAAAGTTGATTTCGGGCGAATCAAAAATGATCCACAGTTCCTGGTGGATGTTGCCAAGGCCCATTCGTCGTTAGGGAATTATGACAGTGCGTTGCGTTATACGGATAAGGCCCTGGCCTTAGCGCCGGATGATTCAGGTGCAAAGGACGCGGAAGCTGATATCCAGGAGAAGATCAAGATTCGAAGGGATTATTACAAGGTGGTTGAGCAATTGAATGGTATAATGTCAGCTGCGACGGAGCCTACGCAACAGGACGTTAACAAAGCTTCCAGTTTATTGTCGAGCATTGAGCCACCCACCTATGTTGATCAAGAGTCAGCCATTGTTGTAGCGAAGGCTTTTTCGTTTGTCGACGAGAAGCAGAAGGCCCTTCAGGCAGCACGTCGGGTGACTGAGAGCCAAGTGAGTCCGGCTGTTGGCAAGGAATTAAAGCAGACCATTCAATCGGACACTGTTTCGAAACCTGTTGTTGATCCAGCGTTACGTCAACGCCTGGAGCACAGTGAAATTTCCAATGTTCCTCCAACCAAAATGATTATTAAAAGGCACTACCAGCTTTGATGGGATTCATTGAGTTGTTTGTCTAGCGTTGTTTTCATTTGATCCAGAAAATTTGTTTGGCCGCTTTTTCGGAGTTTGATATCCTGAAGCGTCCGGTAATAGTTCCCTAACGAAACGTTGAAGTAGCTTTCAAAGCTGGTGGCGATGAGTTTTATGTCCGCTGAGCCGGTGTTGAACACATTGCTGTAGTGGAGTGCATAGATCAATTCGATGAGATCGGTTTTTGATCCGGTCCATGTCAGTGGGGAATGGTTTCCTTGCGGGTCGGCGAGCGATTTTTGAAGCGCGTTGTGAAGGAATGATTTCAGTAATTCATTGGCCAATATCTTAGCCATCCGGGTGTCGTAGCCCGTGGTGAACATTTCGTCTGTGTTTACAGACTTTGGGAATTGTTTGTGTCGAGTAAAGTATTGCTTGTCGAGGTAGGTTGTTCCCGTCATGCAGTATTCGTAGAAATCCTGATTTTTTCTTGCGAATGATTTCAATTGTTCGAGGATGCGGTGGTAGTTGTTCTGCCTGCTTTTCAGATCGCGGAAAGAGTCGAACAGTTTGATGGCGAATATTTTTTTATAGTACAGAAACTGGCTCGTGAATAGTGGCTTGATTTCTTTGAAGAAGCAGATTTCTTCGGTTTCGTCTTTGAATTTGTACACGCTTGCAAACCGTTTGAGGTCAAGGATGACTTGTCGCAGGAATGTGATGGCGTTTCCGGTACGGGTGAGGTCATCCTGATCGGGATTGCGTTCGGACAGGTATTCTTTCATGCGAACCTGGAGTTGTTCGGAGAATGTGATGATGTTCATGTTGGCTATATTTTATTGTGGTTTATTTTATTGCGTTTGACTGGTGGTTGACGATCTGTTGTATTTCATTTTTGATGCGCAAGTAGTTCTGGTGGATTTCATAGGGCGAGACTGTTCGTACGGGCGGAATTGGTTTGTATGCCTTTTCTTCTGCCTTGATGGCGTCATGGTCGTTGAGGATTTCGGCGTGAAATACTTTCAATTCTATTTTCTGGTTGGGGTCATCGGCAACTGTTCCTACAAATTCACCGGATGAGAGTGCGGCGATTTTTGAGGGCGGTATGGCGGCATCGAGTTGTACTGATCTGCTGACGGATGTTTCCGACGAGTTGATCGAGACGCTGTCACGTTGTTGGAGGATTTTTCCGAAGCGGTCGGAGAGGAGTCTGGCGGTTTCGCCGACGACCTGTCCGCTGATGACATTTCCTACGATGTTCATGATGACTTCCGCCTGTTCGCGTCCATAATCTTTTTTTAATTGGCTATAGTCCTGGACGGCCAGCGTGGTGGCTACCTTATTTGCTCTTGCTGTGGCGATGAGGCTGTCGATGCCGTTGAAGTAGATGGTCGGAAATTCATCGAATATGAGGCTGCTTTTTTGCTGGTTCTTTTTGTTGACGAGTTTTATCACCCTTGCGATGTAGAGTGAGAGGACGGCGCCATAGATTTGTTGTTTCTGTGGGTTGTTTCCCATGCAGACGATCTTGGGATTGTTGATGTTGTTGATATCCAGCGTAAAGTCATTGCCGGAGAGGACATAGTAGAGTTGTGGTGATGACAACCTAGCCATCCCGATTTTTGCGCTCGCGATCTGACCTTCGAGTTGTTCCATGGCTTTGTTGTTGAATGCGGATTCGAAGGGATTGATGAGGACTTCGATTTCGGGTTCTGTTCGGAGTATCTTAAAGAGTGTAGGGTAGTCGAGTTGCATGAGTTCGATGACATGCGGCAAGGTGCAATACCTGCCGCCTTCATATTTCCTCAGGAACCAAATGATGGCGGTGACAAAGTTGATAGGGGATTCAACAAAGAAGTCGCCTTGTTTTTTTATCCAGTCGCGGTTGAGCCCCAGCATGATTGTTCGCGATGATTCGGTGGCGTCTGTTATGTCTTCCATGGTGGATGGGTCAAGGGGGTTGCAGCGGTGCGATCGGGAGAGATCTTCGAAGTTGATGATGAAGATTTTTGGTTTGACCGGGTAACGGCTTATGTTTTGCAGGAGTGTGTTGTAGGCGATCCTTGACAGGTCATCGTATTTGAAGTCGTAGATAAACATGGTGAAGCCTTTGCGGATATGTTGCGTGATGATGTGCCGGATAACGAAGTATGATTTCCCGGCTCCCGGTGTTCCGATGACCAGTAGTGACCGGAAGGGGTTGATGATATTGATCCAGCTTTTTTTTCGTGTTCCCCTGTCATCGTACGTTGCGGGTAAGTTGACGGAGTATTCATTTTGGAGTAGTCGTTCTTCCTGGGGGAATGATTCGTTCAGTTTGTTAAAGATGTCTCGTCGGAGATCGAGTTTGATGAGTCGTGCCATGCGCGTCGTTCCGGTGAGTACCAGCAGGAATCCCAGTGATGTCACGATAATGTATGCGCCAGGCCACCATGTTACTTCTGTGATCAACACTAAGCGGTGGGATGGGAGGTAGAGGCTTATACCTGCCACTATGAGGAGTACCGCTGTTTGCGCGTTTTGCTTTTCATCTTTTTTACCTTTCACGCCAAGCAGTGAAACAGCCAGGAGTCCAAGCGAAATCACTTTCGTGAAGAGCGGAGTCAGAAACAGTCCTGTATTGAAGAGCTTCAGGATTATGTGATCGATCAACGTTACTGTGAGGTTACACGCTTCAAATCCGTTGTAGCAAAAGAAGTAGTAGTGTGCGACCAGTACGGCTATGCTTATGAGTCGGATAAAGTCGATGACTTTCCGAAGTGCCTGTTCATTTTCGCCGGTGTATGATGCCATGATCCTGGATGTTTAGCGTGCTGGACCTTTTCTTTTTTGTTTCTTTCTGATTTTCATGGTGGCTTCCGGGGAGAGGTCCTCCCTCGTTGTGACTGTCATCAAGCCGGTCAGCAGGCTGGGTGCTGTATTCGGCTCCGTGTGCATTGGCACCGATCGTTGGGGTGATGATTTTAGGGATGGGGATGGCGTCAGTTTTTTCAGGATGGCTTTGGCGCCGTAGTTCTTCCCCAGATCACTGCCGTTACATACCACTTTGTTTCTATTGTCGATGAATGTTATTCCGTAGATGAGGCCCTCCTTGTTTTTCCGGAAGATGGCATGGATCGATTGCCGTTGAAGCAGGTTGATAAATTCACTTTTAGTGAGTTGATTTTTTTGAGCGAGCACCCTGTCGATGGATTTTTTAATGATGTCCATGTGTGGGGCACGCAGGGCTTTGTTGAGTTTGAATTGTTTTTCCAGCCAAGGCATTGTGGGTTTGCGGTAGATGCTGCTTGCTTTAATCGGGACGCCGACAGTTTTCTGGTTTTTGTCAATGACATGATAGAGTAGTCCGCGTTTGCGTCTCATCTGAGAATCCTCTTTTCCCGGATCGGCGCGTATGTTGTATTGGCCGAGTATGGCGTTCAGTTCTGGTAGTGATGTGAATTTATAGGTGTGCGTTACTGTGAGGACGATGGTGGAGATGGCTTTTTTTGTTTCGCGTTTTCCATAGCTGGCCTGTTGCATGGTGGCGGGTTTGAGGAGTTCGTGTTCGGGGTATTTTCTTCCTTCCGCGCGTATGAGTCTGAATTCTACTTCAATTTCTTTGCGTGCCGTTTCCGACTGGTTTTTCCCGATGTTGTGTAGTTCGATCCGTGCCCCATCCTGTTTGATGTTGGTTGTTACGATGTGCAGGTGCGGGTGAGCGGCGTCGTTGTGTTGATAGACGAGGTAGGGTTGGTTGTCGAATCCGATTTTGTTCATGTAGGTGGTTGCGATGTCCCGGAGCGTGGACCGGTTTAATTTCTCGTCGGGATGGAAGTTGAGTGAGATGTGAACGGCTTTTGTTGTGGCGCGCCGGTTTTTGTTCATGCGGTTGACGAGGACCGTTCGTTTTTCATGGAACGACAGGGTTGCGACATCCTGGCCGAATAAGTTCTCGTGAATGCATTTGGCGTTGCCCGCCGTTACTTTTTTTTCGTTGTAGTTGAGGATTCCGAGTATGTTTTTTCCGCTGTTCACTTTTGCAACCATGTTTTTGTGATTTGGGAGATTATGATCAGGAGCTGGTCCGTTTTGTGGCCAACTTTTTTATATTCCTCGGCTACTTTCAGTGCATGGAATATTTTTTGATTTGGAATTTCTGTTCCGTTGAAGTAGCGTGTGATTTGATTGATATTTTTTCCGATGGCATTTAGTTCTTTGCGGATGTATGCCAGTTCCAGGGCTGTGCTTTCCAGTTCGACGTTTTTGTGATACCAGATGATTTTTTCTTTGCAGAGGATACTTCGTGTGAGTTCAGCGATTGAGCGGCAGTTGCTGTTGTTACGCCATCCCAGAAGTTTCTCATAGAAGGAGTCTGATACGCGGAGGCCGATCTTTCTGTTGAGGAGACTTGCCGGGTCATTTTTTTTTCGTGTCATTTTGTTACAGTTTTTGCATTCTGGAAAGCCGAGTTCCGAGGCTTTCGGAGACCCGAATGAGCTGTGCGAAGGAGGGCAAGATTTCGAATGCGCTAGCATTCGTACATCTTGCTACGGCAAGGGCCGCTATGTGTTGTTGGTCTTTCATGGGCGGTTGTTTATTGCTGTTTCGCTTCGCGTTGCTCTTGAGGAGGGGCCGCTGTGTGTTGGCGGTCCTTCAAGGATGAAATGTTTGTTTTGCTTCGCGTTGTTTGTTGCTGTCGGTCCTTCATTGGTGCTGTTGGTTCGTTGTTTGCGTTTGCGTTGTCCTGCTGCGGCAAGGGCCGCTATGTGCTGTTGGTCTTTCATGGGCGGTTGTTGATTGCTGTTTCGCTTCGCGTTGCTCTTGAAGAGGGGCCGCTGTGTGTTGGCGGTCCTTCAAGGATGAAATGTTTGTTTTGCTTCGCGTTGTTTGTTGCTGTCGGTCCTTCATTGGTGCTGTTGGTTCGTTGTTTGCGTTTGCGTTGTCCTGCTGCGGCAAGGGACGCTATGTTTTGTTGGTCTTTCATGGCTGGTTTTGTTCGTTGTTTTGCTTTGTGTCGTTGTTGCAGCAGGGGGCGTTGTCGTTGTGGAGGTCTTTTTCATGGTTAAGTCTGCATCCTTCTTTTTCGTTGGTGCAGCGGTTTGGCATCACTGATCATTATTATTGCTGTACCGGTTTGGCCTTGCCGGACTTTTTTGTCATGGATACAGGTCTGTTGGGTCAGGTTCTGTCTGCGACACGAAGGAACCGTAGTGGCGTTTTTAAATCCAGTCACAAGGGTACCAGTACCCCTCATAACACACTCAACCTCAGGTAGAAAATATTTTATCCTGGGAGCTTGAAAACTATTTATCACCTTGGATATAGGTAAACGACGTTGCTATGCGAGTATAGGGTGACCGTGAATTCAGCGCGTCAACGCTCTGCCTATGATGAATCTTGAGAAATTATTTCAGCTGTTATCGGTGATGCATCCTTTGTCTGATCCATTCAAACAAGCGCTTGAAAAGCATCTTACCTACCTTTCACTCCCCAAGGGTCATTTCTTGCTGGAGGCGCCGAAGGTTTCCGAGTATGCCTATTTTCTCGAGCGCGGTTTTGCCATGTCGTACACCTTCGTTAACGGAAAGAAGCGCATCGGACATTTTTGGAAAGAAGGACAGGTTATCCTTTCATCGCGGAGTTTTTTTGAGCGCACTACCTCACACGAGTTTATTCAGCTGATGCAACAGAGCGATGTGTTTTGTATAAGTTATGAGAGTGTTTTGAAGCTTTTTGCTGAGCATGTAGAAGCTAACTTTCTTTATCGCACCATCATGACCCAGTACTATGAATTGGTTCGCGAGCAGCTTCACGACCTTCAGTTGTTGAATGGTGTACAGCGTTATACGAAGTTAATTCAAACGTTTCCACGCATTGAGCAAATCATACCATCGGAATATGTTGCTTCCTATCTTGGTATGGTGCCACAATCTTTAAGCCGTGTGAAGCGCAAGCTTGGTCGCGGTTAACCATTGTTCAGCGGAAATAGAAACATTGGTTTCAATAAGTCATCACATTGAGCCATCAATTTATTTTTTCTCCCAGAATACATTCGTATCACCAAGCCGAAAATACGATGAGGAGAGGTATTATTCTTGAGGTAATTTCATTTTTGATTGTTCTGCTGTTTCTCTATGCAGCGCTGAACAAGTTGACCGACTATCAGAAATTTGTCGTTCAGCTTGGGCAGTCTCCGTTGTTGATGGGGCTTGGTCCACACCTTGCGTGGTTCGTCCTTGCTGTTGAATTTGTCATTCCTGTTTTGCTTGTTGTTCCGGCCTGGCGGCTGTCGGGGTTTTATGCTTCGTTTGTGCTGATGGTTATGTTTACCATCTACATCCTTGCTATCCTTCACTTCAGCAGTCACATTCCCTGTTCCTGTGGTGGCGTCCTGGAGAAGTTGGGATGGCGCGAGCACCTGGTTTTCAATCTTGCGTTTGTTATTCTTTCTGCTCTTGGTGTTGTTCTGGAGACTCGTGCGCGGGGTGGTGTCCTTCGAGGATTCAGCAGGGCGTTCAAGTCTATGAGCCTTATCCTGGTCAGTTGTATGATTTTCGCTGTTGTTGTTGTCGCGATGCTGGCATACTTGTCGGATCGTGTGACGCATACGAAGGGCTCGTTTCTTCGGGCCTTCCGGCAGCATGCTCTGGATGAACAGGTGGATCTTGACATCGGGGTAAATTCTTATTACCTGGCCGGTGGAGGTCGCACAACGGTGTACCTGGGGAATCACGTTTCTCCGCTGCATGTCCTTTCTGTAGATTTGTTAACGGGTGATACCACGCATCATGCCCTTCATGTGGCTGGAATATTTGAGCAGAAGTTCTGGTCTGTTCGGCTTTCGGTTGATTCACCGGACTTCTGTTTTTATGATGGTGTGGTGCCCCGTATTTACACCGGGAATGTTCATGACTGGAAGGGTTATCGTTTGGGGTTTGACTCTGTTTACTTTCAAGCGCTTGCGCCCATCGGGAAGAGGAGTTTTGCTATCCGGTCATTATTTGGAGATGCGCGGGAAGCAGCCCTGGGCAAGTTAACCGAGATCTCACCGTATGTTACGTTCCGTCCTGACATCCTTCAAAAGCAAGTTGATGGTTTTTTCTGCACGGCAGGCTATCTTCATTATAGCCGGAAGTTACAACGGCTTGTCTATCTATACCGGTATCGGAATCAATACCTGGTTATGGACAGTGTCCTTCGTGTTATCAGCCGGTCAACTACGCTTGACACTAATTCCGTTGCTAAAGTTGAGGTTGCCACTATCCAATCCACGAAGTCACGTGTATTTCAAAGGCCGCCGCTGGTTGTTAATGACAAGAGTTGCATCGGTGGAAATTATCTGTTTGTAAACTCCGCGTTGTTGTCGAACAATGAATCTGCGGATGCCCTGGATGCTGCCTCTGTTATTGATGTGTATGATCTCGTGGATACACGTTACCTGTTCAGTTTCTACCTCTTTGATCATCACACCGGTGAGAAGCTTGCAGAATTCACGGTTGTGGGAAGCACGCTGATCGCTTTGTTTGACACCCGTGTGCAACTCTATGAATTGAATGCTGCCTATTTTCCCGATCTGTAATCGGGTTGACTGATATTTACATGCGCGCGTAGATCAGGATGAGACCGAAGCCTGAGAAAAGTAGGTCGTTGTTATTACTTAAAGTTTATTCCGTATGAAAAAGTTAAGAATTCTTCTGAGTGTTTTTGCGTTGGTCATTGCTGTTGGCGCCACGTTCGCGATGCGTGCTGATACCGCGATGACAGGTTATCAGTTTATTCCGGCTTCACCCGGTGTGCCCGAGCAGTGTATCCAGCAGACGGTTAACTGTGTGATTTCTGAGGACAATGATTGTACCCTTGGTGACTACGATGTGAAGCGGTACAACAACCAAACCCATTGTGGTCCGGTATTAAAAAGGCCATAGGGTTTTTGGATATAAAGAAGGGTGACGCAATCACCCTTCTTTATTATGATCGGTTAGCCTCAGTCTCTCACTATCAGCACTTGCATTGTCTTTGGGCGTTTGACGAATGTGAGACCCTGTTTTTCGATTTCCCGTTGTACGATGTTGAAGTCCGTCATGTCGGCAATCATTTCAAAATCGATGTTCGTTTTTATTCCCGTTGCGTCCACGGTCATTTCATTTCTGTCGAACAACAGATGTCCTGTCAACGTGCGGAGCAAATCGTTCATGCTTCTGTTCCGGAGCACAAATCCCCCTGCCGAGCTTCCAGGCGTTCTGAATGGTGTACCTCCTTTGGTGCGGAGCGTTTCGGCTGCGCCGGGTTTTGCGATCAGGTGCCACACTGGAATTTCGCGTGTTTCGATGGCGACCGTGTAACCAAATGTTTGCTTCAGTCCATGCTGGAGTGCGCGCATGAATGCTTCCGGTGTTGCCTGTTCTGCGGGGAGTTTGATGAAGCAATTGTATGTTCCTACCGGCGGTGTCGCGGAGAAATCGTAGCTAAAACGTGTCGTGTCTTTCATTTCCAGAATCGGGTAGGGGTAGGTCTTCGCATACATGACCGTATCTGATCGTGACCAGAATTCCCTTCCGAAATATGCGCAGTTATAAAGTCCACGGAGTGTTGCCACCGATATGGACCAGCCTTTCTCTCTGATTTCCGATGGCAGGTCATCTGCTGCAAAAATTTCAAAGCTCTGGGATTGTGCTTCGCCCGTTGCCTCACTGATGATGGTAGTCATTTTCACATGCTTGTTATCCGTGTATGCTGACACATCAAATTCCGTGAACACGATTGCTGTTGAAGGATAGAACGCCACGGGTTCGTTGTTGAGCAGCGCTTTCACCTTATCGACGGTGAGGTCTCTGCCATCGGTAATGAAGCGGAGTGTACCCCCTGGGTCGATGACGAACAGCTGTGGGTATGCATCAATCCCCCAAAGCTTGCTTAGCGTGGAGTCAATGGTGGCCGGCACCTGCAGCTTCATGTTCGTGCTTATCCGTTGGTATATCGATTCAATGTTTGCGTTGTACGTGTTGTCTTTTATTCCGACTTGCAGGAAGCTGACCTTGTTGCCGATGTTGTCTTCAATCTCCTTGATTTTTTTGAAGAGCTTAAAACACGATGTGCAGCCTAGGTTCCAAACGTTGATGAACAGCCATTTTCCTTTTTGCTCGCTTACCACGAATTCCTTCTTCTTGTAATTCCTGACGTTTTGGAACGTGATGTCTGGAAACGGATTGCCCACTTGCGGAACATTTGTTGGTTGTGCCGTCACCATTGGGCTGATGCCCATCAGCAGGATGAGCATCAGCCAGTTTTTTAGTTTCATCATGCCTTACGGATTTTGCGCCATGGATGGATTATGCAGGAGTTGGCTTTCCGGTATGGGAAAGAGCACATCGTTTGGTGTCCAGCCTGCTTTAATCGGGCCAAGAACTTCTGAGGCCCTGTTCCAGCGTTTGAGGTCGAACCAACGGTGTCCCCATTCGGTTGGGAATTCTGCTTTGCGTTCACGGATCACCGCCTCGAATAGTTCATCTTCTGTTGTGGCTGTGGTGTTTGGCAGTCCTGCGCGCGTGCGGATGGCATCGAGGTCCAGCTTAGCGTCGTCCAGTTTCTGTTGCCTTAGCCTTGCTTCCGCCCGAATCAGGTATTGTTCCGCGAGGCGGAACACCGTGGAGTAGTCTAATGGAGGACTGGAGTAATCCCAATACTTGAAGTAGCAGGGATATACAGTACCCCTGACGTTGACCATCCTTCCGTATACGGCCCATCGCTGATCGTTGGCTTCATAGCTGTTTACATAGTCATCGCGCATGGCGCCATAGATAGGGCCGAAGAAGTACACCGCGAACGACGTTCTATCCAGGGGGAACATTGGCGACCACAGCTGGAATATTGCTTCGGGGCTGGTCCCCCGGTACACCGCTACGAGATCCTGCTCCAGCGAGAACAGTGTCGTATTTTCAATGAGCAGGGATGCTGTTGCTTCGGCCTCTGTCCATTGCTCGTTGTACAGGTGCACCCGTGCCAACAGGGCTGTAGCCACCCATTTGTTTGCGCGTACGCGTTCATCACTGGAGCGCGTGTAGTCTTCCGGTAATACGGCGATGGCGTCCTGCAGATCGAGTACGATCTGATCGTAAACATCCTCTTTCGGCGTCCTGTCGGCGCTGTTGTTTTGTTTGTAGTCCGTGGTGAGGATCAGCGGGACATCACCCCAGAGGTTAACCAGATAAAAATGACAGAATGCGCGGATGAATTGTGCTTCAGCTGACAGGCGCACTCGTACTTCTTCTGATACACCCGTGGATTCTGCCAGTCCTTCGATGATGGCGTTGGCTTTGAAAATGGTGTTATACATCTCGGACCACAGGCTGTTGATGAACTGGTTGTTGGGTAGCAATTCATTGTTGTTAAACTGGAGGTATTCCGTTGCCGAGTTGGTGGCATAGAAGTTTTGTTCATCGGAGGAGAATGATGTTAGCAGGCTGATGCTGTTTCCACTTCCGCTGGCAAACCCCGTTGATTTCATCGCATAGTATATGTCGAGCATTGCCGATTCTGCGGAGGCGTCATCACCAAAAACGGTTTGGCGTATGAGCTCTGTGCGTGGCGGATCAATTTTTACAAAGTCATCGCAAGCTGTTGTTATGATGAGCATCAGTGCCAGGCATCCTGCTAGGGCACGTGTTGTATTCGATTTTTTCATTGGCGGGGTCATTTAGATTTTCAGTTTGATTCCTGCTGTCCATGTTCGCAAGGGTGGGAGCGAAGCGCTTCCGGGATTTTCCGGGTCGAGTCCTTTGTACTCCGTGATGGTGATCAGGTTCTGACCTTGTACGAACCATGTGAGATCCTGCAGGTGCGCTTTTTGCATCCAGTTTTTGTTCAAGGTGTAGGCGAGGTATAGACTTTTCAATCGCATGAATGATGCATCTGAAATTGCCCCTGTGCTGTTGTACAGGTAGTTCTCGTATGCTTCGGAGGCACTTGTTCCCCCCGCGGTGAATCGCTGGATATTTTTATTGGCCGGGTCTGCTGGTGTCCACCGGTCCATTACGTCTTCCGGCTGATTTGCTAATGTTCCGGGCGCGCGGTTGAACACGTGCGTCTGGTTGTATCCATCCTGCTTTACGAATTGAAACAGGAAGTCGAGTTGGAACCCAGCATAGTTGAGTTTGCTCATCAGTCCGCCATAGAATTTTCTGCCGACGAAGCGCACGGATTTACGATCGTGGATATCGTATTGTCCATCTTCGTTTACATCGCGAAAGACATACTCGCCGGTTGCTGGGTCTACGCCACGGTACTGGTAGAGCTTGACGATCTCCAGTGGTTGCCCCACCTGATAGCGCTCATCATACGCCGGTGACGATTCGATGTCGGGAAATTCAATGAGCTTGTTTTTCGGTGCTGTGAAATTCAAGGACGTGGTCCATTCCCATCCTTCCGGAGATTTAATATTGGTCGAAGTCAGTTCGATTTCGATTCCTGAGTTTTGCACGGTGGCGGGGAAGTTTGACTGTATGGTTGGAAATCCGGTAGTAGGTGCCAACGGTGCACCTACCAGCTGACTGGAAGAGCGGTTCCGGTAGATGTTTGTGATGAGCATGATCCGGTCGTCGAATATTCCGAGCTCCAGCCCCAGTTCAAGTTTTCGGTTTATTTCCCAGGCGAAGTCGGGGTTGTACAATCGACTTGGCGTCAATCCCATTCCGTTCTGGTAGGTACCGGAGGTGGCATACGAGTTCAGGTACTGATAGTCGCCGATCTGGTCGTTGCCTGTGGTGCCGTAACTGGCTTTGAGTTTTCCAAAAGACAGGAGGGGGAGCGCTTTGCTGATGAATGCTTCGTTTGAAAATATCCACGCCGCACCTGTGGCGCCGAAAACCGCGAATTGTTTTCCGGGACCAAAGCGACTTGATCCATCCCGTCTGGCGGTCAGGTTGAGTACATATTTTTCGTTGAGGACATAATTCAATCTTCCGAAGAAGGCCTGATACCTGTAGTCGGCATAGAAGTTTGTGGAGGCGAAAATGCTGGGAGCCGCTGCGAGGTTTTTCATCAGCGCCTCGCTGGAGAATCCCTCCGCGAACTGTGCGATGCCGTTTGTATTTTGGTCCAGGAATGTTGCGCCCGTGAGGATGTTAATGGTTCCCTTGGCGAGCGGAGAATTCCAATTCAACTGAGGTTCAGCGATCCAGTTGTCAAAGTGGTTTTCGCCGAACACGGATTGATTGACAATACCATCCTGATCCGGGTGATAGGAACTTATCGGGTACAGGGTGACGGCTTCCGTGCTGATGGTGGTGAAGCCCACGTTCACCTTTGCTTCCAGTTGTCTGATTATCTTATAGGCTACCGTTGCGTTGGTTATCAGGTTGGACGTATTTGCTTCGTAGGTGCGTTGGAGGTATGCCAACGGATTTTCCATGTCGGCACTCCAGCCGTCCCAATTCAATTCTCCGTTCTGGTCATAGAGTGGTGGTGCGTTTGGCGCCAGTGAAAGGGCTGTTGAAGTCAGGTCCCTGCTGATGATATCGGTGGATGTCCGGGATATGTTCAGGGCGAACGACGTTGTCAGTTTTTCATTTCTGGAGTGGTTGTTCATGCTGGCCAGCAGTGATAGCCGCTGATCATGATTGCTGCCTGGGAACACCGTTGACTCGCGATGAAATCCGCCACCTACCATAAATTGTGTCACGGCATCGCCACCGGCTATGGAGACGCGGGCGTCATGGATTGCTGCAGCGCCGCCGATGAGTTCATCCTGCCAATCGGTATCTCGTGCTTGGTCCCATACGATCAGGTCGGGAGCGTCGTATGCTGATGGCGGGTATCCGTCATTTTCAAATGCTTCAGTTCGCATTTCCAGGTAAGGCGCTGTGTGCAGCACGTTCATTTTCCGTGCGACGTTGGCTACGCCGGTGTAAAGATTTACATCGATGTTGGTCTTGCCGGGAAGTCCTTTTTTTGTTGTGATGAGGATGACGCCGTTTGCGCCCCGTGATCCGTAGATGGATGTTGCATCCGCGTCTTTGAGGATTTCGATGCTCTCTATATCTGAGGGATTGATGCTATTCAGCGGACTGCTTCCGTAGGCGTCGGCGCTGCCGCCCAGAATGCTCCCAGCGGTTTCCGGAAACGACAATGTTGTTGAGGTGTAGGGTACACCATCCACGATGTACAGTGGATCGTTGCCGTTTGATAAGCTGTTCACGCCCCGGATTCGTACTTTGAAGTTTCCTCCCGGCACACCGTTTTGCTGGATGACTTCGACACCGGCAGCGCGTCCCTGGAGCGTGGCGATTGGATTTGATACTGGTTGCCGTTGAATGTCTTCGGCTTCAATTTTCACAATGCTTCCGGTTTGCAGTTCTTTGGTTGTTGTGTAGTATCCTGCATTTACGGTGACCTCGTTGAGGCTGGTGATGTCTTCCGTCATGGTTACATCGACTGATGCTTGTCCCGTGAACACGACTTCGACCGTATTGTATCCGATGAAGGAGAAGGATAGGGTTTCGTTTATTTCAGCATGGATGGTGTAGTGCCCATCTGTATCGGTCGTTGTGCCGTTGGTTGTTCCTTTTACGATGATGTTGACGCCGGGCATTGGTTCCCCGAGGTTTGTTGTGACCTTGCCTGCAACCGGTATCAGGTTTGTTGTTTGTGCGGGCTCTGCCGACGGCATCCGAGGCGCGTCCGTTTGGTGATCCGATCGCGACTCCTGTTTTTTCAGAGCGATAATACCTTCCCGTTCGTGCACCTTGTAACGAATTTGTAATGGTGTCAGCACGTCATCCAACACGTCGCCCAATGAACTTTTTTCGGCGCTGACCGAGACCTTTTCCTTCAGGTTGAGGTGATCGATGCCATAGGCGAATTTAACTTCCGTCAGGCTGGTGAGTTTTTCCAATACTTCTTTTAGCGGAACGTTTTTCAGGTCGATGGACACTTGTTTGTTCAGTATTTGCGCGTGATTATCGTGCGCCAGGGACACACCACAGATGACGAGGGCAATCATGGTCTGTGTAATGCCGATCTTCATGAGGGTCAATAGTTTTTCAGACGAAAGAATTTTCTTACCTTTCATTGTTGTTTTATTTCAGTGATTTGGAATTGAGGCAATGCATTCTTACCACGACCTGCCAGGGTCGTGACTATTGTAAGATGCTAAGACAGGAGTGCTCGAAACACTCCTGTTTTATTTTCAGGTGGAGTCTGGTCTCGATTTGTAACGTCTTTTCATGCGCATTTGGGTTAGGTTTTGATTACGGTATTATCAACAGCCCTCGCCGCTGACGATGATGGTCTTCTCTTCCTGTTTCCAGGTGATGGACAATACATCGGCGAGTATTTCCAGGGACTTTGCCAGTGATCGATCGGTGAGGTCAACGGTCACGCGACATGACCCTACCTTGTTATTATCCAACTGGATGGCTACATCAAATTTCATTTCCAAGGCCTTCAGGACGTTTACTAATGATGTCTCGTTGAACGCCATTGGATATTGTGTGTCTTCTGTTGCTGCTGCTGCATCTCCGGCGTTCATCGTGAGTTTGCGTATGTTTTCGCCCCCCCCGTATACAATTTTCTCATTCGGCGAAACATCCAATCCGTTTGGTTCGCGTGTTGTTGAAAAGTTTACTTTTCCTGTGAGTACACGCAGTTCGATGCTGTCGTTTACATTCCTGACGCTGAAGCTCGTTCCCACTACTTTGAGTGTTACGTCGCCGCATTTGATGATGAAGGGGTGGTTTGCATCTTTTGCAATTTCGAAGAGTGCTTCACCCTTTAATTCCGAGTAGCGGATACCCTCCTCGTAGTTGTTTTCGTAGCGGAGGTTGCTGGATCCCTTGAGCCATACCAGCGATCCATCTTTCAGGATTACTTTCTCTGTGTTGCCCTGGGATGCTATTTCGGTGACACTGCCGTCGTGCAATCCCCGTTTCCATCCCAGGTAGGAGACGATGGTGATGACGAGGAGGCTGGCGGCGATGCGATAGGTCCACCACATCGTGGTGTGCCGTTTTTTGACGGATGCTAAAGTCCTTACTTCTCCGGTACTTGAAGTTTTGTTCGTGATTTTCTGAAAGAGTAGTTCTGCTTCCTCGCGGCTCAGTTCCATGTCACCCGTGTCTTCGGTTTTTCGAACCTCCATCCAGGCTTCGATTTTGATCTTTTCATCTTCCGAGACCTGATTCAGCAGGTATCGTTTCATTAATCTATCGAAGTTTGACTTGCTCATGGCTTACCCTGGTTTGTATGCGACATCTATACTGGCCGAAACGAGTTCATTAAAACAAGATGACGAGGTGTCAGAAAAGTACCAGTCGTAACCGGTAATTTTTTTATGGTACTTTAATTTAGCTTATTCAGCGAAATGATGAAATGCTTTTTATGAATTAAGTGGTCGGTAATCCGAAATCTACCCAAGCCGTTGTTTTCGAGTTTCGACATAAAATTACCGATGTAGGCTTTCGCCCGGTAATGCTAAAATTTTCGCTTTCACTCTTGAGTTCTTTGGGTGTCAATCAGTTTGCTGTTAATGAAACATCCCTTATGCCTTCTCCTGTTGCTTTGCCTCGTGAATCTCAGGAGTTTTTCTCAAGACATCCTTATTACCCATTATGCCGGTGCCACGACTTTTTCGCGGTATGAGGAATTTCAACCGGAGTTGACTGTCCAAAACGTGGGTATTGTACCGATCAGCACGTATTTCTATGCTGCGTTCTACCTGTCTACGGATGGGGTATGGGATGCTTCTGACAAGGCCATTGAAAGTGTTGCTTTTCCGTCGTCACTTGGTGCCGGTCAAGTATCAACGTCCACACCTTATCGAGGAGCGATTGGTGCTGCCCCAGGGACGTACTACCTAATTATAAAAGCCGATCACGACAGTCGCGTTACGGAAACAGATGAGTCCAATAATACCCTGGTAATTCCAAATTTTGTGATTACACCACCTGATGTAGATTTTACGTTCACCTCATTTTCTACTGACAAAACCACGTATCCGCTAAGCAGTCCGGTAAAATTAAACTACGTTTTGAAGAACCTTGGTTCCACCAATGCGGGTGGTGTGATTTATATCCGGCTAGCCCTGAGCACCGACAATGTTCTCGACGCCTACGACTACTACTTTAACGATGCCTCCGAGGTTCTAAGCGGTCCCGATAACTTTTCGTCCGTCAATAACACTGGTCTCCAGCCCCTGGCCCTTCCTGCCGGGTACGTGGGTAGTTATTATATCCTTGCGAAAGTAGACTATGATATGGCCGGGCGGGAACAATTTAGCGAGACCAATGAGGTGAACAACCTGATCGCCAAGCCCATCACCATCATCCCCTCCACCGGTGTCGATCTCGTGGTTACCGGAGCCTATCCAGGTTCCGCAGATGAGTCATCGTGGACCACCACGGTTTATGTCACCAATGTTGGAACCACCAGTGTGGCTGGCTATACCATTGGTGCTCAGCTCATACCTGAGGGGGGCACACCCGATAATTACCGGTATTTTGCTGCGCTTGGTGGCTTATACGATAATACTCTCGCTCCCGGAGAATCCAAGCATCACAGTGGTGTCATGTTTAGCGCCTTTGTGCCTGCCGGAACCTATTATGCAGCCTACAACATTAATTTCGACTACGGTGTGTCCGAGACCGAGCATTCCAACAATGTCTTTATCGACTATGCCCACCCGATTGTTATTCCTCCACGACCTGTTTACTCCGTATTGTTCAATTCCTTCGCTGCGGCCGACGTTGTGGACGATTCTGATCAACAGCTAAAGCTGAACCTTAATCTTACCAACGCCGGGAATGTTGCCTCCTATAATCAACGGTACACTGTTACTATTAAGGACGCCTCGAATACTGTACTCCACACCCAGCAAGCCACTGTGCTGATCAATTTCAATCCAGGCCAGACGGCTACCCGAACGGTTACCCTCAACCTCGCCAGCCCCCTTCCGGTCGGAAGCTACCAGCTTTCGGCCACCTGTTTAAGTCCAGTCTATACGTCACCCACTTCCATGATCAGTACCCTGGTGGTTACACCTACACTCTATTCGCTGACTGGAACTGTCAAAGGCGAAGATGGAATACCTCTTACCAAGGGAAATTTGTTTCTCTATCAGGACGATGGAAGTGGCATCCGGTTTATCCAAAATATTACACCGTATACCGGGCCCACGTTTTCGTTCTCCATAGACCACCATCCCCATACCCTTTACTTTGTTCCTGATCCTGAGGTTCATCCCGACTATGTGCCGACCATTTATGGGAAGACTGTAGTGCTTCAGCCTGAGAGTTTCTTTCGTACCACTACGGCTATTAACCGGGATATTGAAGTTCTTAAACTTTCATCGTTGCCTTCGGGAGCAGGCGTCATCCGTGGTCAGGTTACTTCCCCGGCTGAGCGTCCTACCGGACGGCGAGCCGCTCCGGTACAGCCATCGGCCCTGTCCCTGTCCTCGTTACCGGTGGTTTTGTTGTCTGCTACTCAGCAGCCTGTGATGATCACCTATACCGATGCTGAGGGCTTTTACGAATTCAACAACCTGCCGCGTGACGCGTATTCGATTCTTATCTGTTTTGAACTGGACAGCCATCGGATGATTCCATTCGCGGTTGATCTCACTGATAAAAACATGCTTGTCAATTTTGACATCAGCTCAGGAGCTGTGACACCGACTTCCGAGCAATTGTATTTGACGCAAGGCCTAACCATGGATGAATTCCCTTCGTATCATTATGGTGACGCACCGATTGCTCTTCTAGCACAGTCGACTACCGACCTTCCTATTGAATATTCCAGTTCGGATACCACCATCGCGACGATCGTGAATAATGAAATTCAACTTCACGGAGTGGGTACTGTACTCATTACTGCTCGACAACCGGGCAATACATTTTATCTGCCTGCATCCCTTGATCGGTCCCTGACGATTCACAAAGCTGACCAGTTGATTACGATGTTAGCTCCTGATACGTTAACTTACGGCAATGCCCCTGTTGTTCTTGACGGGACTTCCACGTCAGCCCTGGAGGTTTCATTTTTCTCATCCGATTCCCTGATTGCGTCCATCGAAAGCAATGTGCTCACGATTCATAAGCCCGGCACAATCGAACTTATTGCGCGGCAGGATGGTAGTGCGCTCTATAATCCAGCTGCGTCCGCAGGTCATTTTATCACGATTAGAAAAGCCGATCAATCGCTGACTGTTGATGCGCCGGCCAGCAAGGTTTTTGGTGATGTTCCCTTTTTCCTGGAGGGAACCTCTTCCGCCGGGTTGGAGGTGGTCTTTGTATCGTCGGATCCGACGGTTGCTTCCATTGCCGGAAAAACCGTTACGATCCATGCTGCCGGCACGGTGGATATTATTGCTGAACAATCGGGGAACGAGTTTTATAACCCGTCTTTACCTGAACGCCGGCCGTTGTTCATCGGGAAATCGCCCCAGACCATTTCTTTTGCCGTACCCTCCGAAGTCACTACGGATATTGGTTCTTTCGCGCTTTCAGCATTATCCAGTTCAGGGTTGGAGGTTTCCTTTGAATCCTCTGATGACGGTGTTGTTTCGATAGTCGGGAATCTTGCGACAGTTCATGGTGAAGGAGTTGTGGAGCTTACTGCCTATCAATCGGGAAATCAGAATTTTGAATCTGCGCCGGTGGTTACCCATGCGTTGCGTGTGATTCTTGTCTTGAGTGCGGAGACCGATATTGAAAGACAGCTTTATCCCAATCCTACGTCGGGCATTGTTTTCCATAACACGCCCGATCTCCGGAGGGTTGAAGTCTCCGATGTGATGGGTCGGATTTATGAGAATCTGACATTTGATGCATCCGCTATTGATCTTTCGGGGTTGGAATCCGGGGTATATTTTGTCCGATTTATTTACGATAACCGATCTTCTACAGCACGCGTGTTCAAGCGCTAATCTTTTAATTTGGGCCCTTTTTGCCTAAAATTCCAGGTCTTTAACTAATATTATTAGTTTTAATTATACTATTATAATTAGTTTTATACTTTTGGCTTTTGGGAAGCCAAGGGTATGCTGTCAGCCACACGAGCCGCTATTTTTTCGCAACTGCAATCGGACATTCTCCGGCTTCAGCACTTTTGTCCTTCTCCAGCTCCGGAGTCCTCATCAGCCCTTGGGTTTATGCTTGATGCTTTTCCCAACAAGTCATTTCCAGTAGGGGCCGTTCACGAGTTTTTGTCGGACAATCATGAAGATGCTGCTGCTACGAGTGGATTTGTTGGTGGTCTTCTTTCTTCTCTGATGCAGCGTCAGGGCACAGGTCTTTGGATCAGTTCATCCCGTACGCTTTTTCCGCCAGCGCTTACGTCGCTGGGGCTTCGTCCCGAGCAGTTTATTTTCGTCGATCTTCAACATGAGCGCGATGTGTTGTGGACGATGAACGAGGCGTTGAAATGTGCGGCGTTGACTGTCGTTGTGGGTGAGATCCGCGACATCGATTTCACGCAGACGCGCAGGTTACAGCTTGCTGTCGAGCAAAGTTTATGTACAGGTTTTATTTTACGGCACAGCGTTCATCGTCCCGGGGTAACGGCGTGTGTATCGCGGTGGAAGGTTTCTTCCCTGCCGAGTGTTCTCCCGGATGGTCTTCCCGGCATTGGTTATCCGGGGTGGAGGGTGGAACTTATGAAAATACGAAACGGGAAGCCTGGTGCCTGGGACATCCATTGGAAAAATGGTGTATTTGTTCTTGCTGATTCCGTTCCGGAATCCCCGACGGTTCAACAGCAAAAAACGGGATGAGATGCAGTCGCGCTTTGTTTCCATCTGGTTCTGTCACCTGACCACGGACTGGCACACCCTTCGTCAGCCCCACCTGAAATCGTTGCCCCTGGTATTGCGTGCAGCCTCGCATGGGAGAATGGTTGTGGTTGCTGCCAATGCTGTTGCGCAGCAACGCGGTATCGCTGCGGGCATGACCGTGTCAGATGCCCGTGCGTTTGTTTCCGACCTTGAGGTCCTTGATGATAAACCCGACCTTCCGCCAAAACTCCTTCATTTGCTTGCGGTATGGTGTATCCGATTTACTCCGGTGGTACACGTAGATTTGCCTGACGGGCTATTGATGGACATCACAGGCTGTGCGCATTTATGGGGTGGAGAATCAACCTACCTCACGCATATTCTTGAGCGGTTAACTGCGCGCGGTTACGCGGTGCGTGGCGCGATGGCCGATACCCCTGGCGTTGCCTGGGGTCATGCCCGTTTTGGAGAGGGCTGCGTGATTATCCCGTCCGGTGATCATCTCAACGCCTTGCTGAAACTTCCGCCCGAAGCATTGCGGTTGGAGGTCGGAGTCGTTGAACGTCTGCACAAGCTTGGTCTTCGCCAGGTCCGTCAATTTATCCGAATTCCCCGGAATGCCTTGCGGCGAAGATTCGGGATTCATTTTGTGGGCCAGTTGGATAGGGCTACCGGAAGACTCAGTGAGAAGCTTGTTTCTGTCGTGCCGCCTGAACCGTATCAAGCGCGATTGCCCTGTCTTGAACCCATTGTTACCCTTACCGGCATAGCAATAGCTTTGCAGCAACTCCTGGATATCATCTGTTCACGTCTTCGTCAGGAACAGAAAGGATTGCGGTCTGCCGTCTTTACCTGTTACCGGGTGGATGGAAAAGTTGAAACGGCACACCTGGCTACCAGCCGTCCGTCCCATCACGTTTCACACTTGTTGAAGTTGTTTCAGTTGACGTTATCGGCCCTTGAACCCGCATCGGGCATTGAGTTGTTTGTATTGGACGCAACGATCGTAGAGGATCATCTTCCACTACAGGAGACTTTGTGGGATGACTCGGGTGGACTTGATGATGCGCGACTATCGGAGTTGGTTGACCGGATTGCCAGTAGGGCAGGGGTTAGTAGACTTCACCGGTTCTTGCCGGACGAGCATTATTGGCCGGAGCGCTCTTTTAAAGAGGCGTCTTCGCTAACGGGGGCCGCCACGACGACATGGCGAAGCGACAAATCACGGCCTGTGCATTTACTCCCTGTGCCTCAACGCATAGAAGTCACGGCGCCTATTCCCGATTATCCTCCGATGTTGTTTCGTTATCGGGGCAGGGTTCATAAAATTGTCAAGGCGGATGGTCCTGAGCGTATTGAGCAGGAATGGTGGATACAGCCCGGTGAGCACCGTGACTATTATTGTGTTGAAGACGAGGCAGGGCATCGTTACTGGTTATTCCGTCTCGGTCATTACCAGGATAGGATTTATCAGTGGTTCCTTCACGGCTTTTTTTTCTGATGTCGTATGGGGTATGCCGAACTACAGGTGACGAGCAACTTCAGTTTCCTTCGTGGGGCCTCACACCCCGAAGAGTTGGTGACGCATGCGGCTACCCTGGGTTATACGTCGATCGCAATAACGGATCGGAATACCCTTGCCGGTGTTGTCCGTGCGCATGTTGCCGCCAAGAAAACTGGCATCCGAATTATACCCGGTGCCCGTATTGATTTACGGGATGGTCCGAGTCTTCTTGCGTTGCCTACTGATATTGCTGCTTACGCCAATCTCTCTGCTTTGCTGACCCTTGGAAATCTTCGGACGGAAAAAGGGAAGTGCGATCTGTATAAACAAGATCTTTATAGCCATGCGAGGGGCCTGAAGCTGATTGTTGTTCCCCCGACCTCGCTCATGCAGGATTTTGATTTCGACGCTTTATTTAAGCAGTCGTTTGCCGAGTATCGGGAAGCATTAGGGGATCAGCTTTACCTGGCGGCTACCCGGCGGTACGACGGTGATGATGCCAAGCAACTTTACCGGCTTCATCAGCTTTCCCGGAAGTATCATGTTCCATTGGTTGCTACGAATGATGTGCATTACCATGACCTGTGCCGACGAGAACTTCAGGACATCGTTACCTGCGTGCGGGAAAAGTGTACCATCACCACGGCCGGGTATCGTTTGTATCCGAATGCTGAACGTTATCTCAAGCCTGTCCCGGAAATGCACCGGTTGTTTCGTCAGTACCCGGATGCGATCGAACAGACTCTACGAATTGCTGATGCGTGCGTGTTCTCACTCGATGAACTGCAGTATCGTTATCCGAATGAGCTTACGCGTGCAGGCCGGACGCCGCAAGCAGAGCTTGCTTATCTCGCATGGGATGGTGCCGGGAAAATGTTTGGTGAGATACCGGACAAGGTAAAGCGAAATATTATTCACGAGCTTACATTCATTGAGCAGATGAACTACGCCGAGTACTTTCTGACGGTGTATGATATTGTGAAGTATGCCCGGGAGAAGAACATATTATGTCAGGGGCGCGGTTCAGCGGCAAACTCTACGGTATGTTATTGCTTGGGGATTACGTCAGTAGATCCTTCGAAGTTTGATTTGCTTTTTGAACGTTTTATTTCTTCTGCGCGCAACGAGCCACCGGATATTGATGTTGACTTTGAGCATGAGCGGCGGGAGGAGGTCATGCAATATATTTATCATAAGTATGGTCGGTCACGTGCTGCTGTTGTGGCCACGGTGACGCAGCAACATCACAAGGGTGCTATCCGGGATGTTGGCAAGGCGATGGGGTTATCGGTGGACACTATTGGAAAGCTTGCCGGCCTGATATGGGATTTTGCCGATGAGGGCTTCGATCGACAACGGATTCTTGATCAGGGTTTGAATCCTGATGATGCCCTCATACGAAATGTACTTCGACTCACGGCGCAATTCATTGGTTTTCCCCGGCAACTTGGGCAGCATACCGGTGGATTTGTCATCACACAAGGTACGCTATCTGATTTGTGTCCTATACTCCATGCGCGAATGGAGAACCGCACCAACATTGAGTGGAATAAGGATGATATTGAGGCGCTCGGTTTTTTGAAGATCGATGTGCTTGCGTTGGGGATGCTTACTTGTATCCGTAAATGTTTTGATCTTGCCCGAGCTCATTATGGCCTGAATCTTACGCTTGCCAACATTCCGCAGGATGATCCAACTGTCTATTCGATGATCAGTCGTGCCGATACGATTGGCGTGTTTCAGATTGAAAGCCGTGCGCAGCAGTCGATGCTACCGCGACTCAAGCCGACCTGTTTTTATGATCTGGTTATAGAGGTTGCCATTGTCCGACCCGGACCCATTCAAGGTGATATGGTTCATCCCTATCTGCGACGGCGAAATGGAGAGGAGCCTGTTGACTATCCGTCACCTGAACTGGAAGCGATTTTAGGGAGAACCCTTGGAGTTCCTCTTTTCCAGGAGCAGGCGATGAAGATCGCGATTGTTGCTGCGGGCTTTTCCCCTACGGAAGCGGATGAACTTCGCCGGGCGATGGCCACGTTTAAAGCGAAGGGAAAGATTTCATACTTTGAGCGAAAGCTTATTTCGGGTATGGTTGCGAACGGCTATACGCCGGAGTATGCTGCCCGCGTCTTTCGTCAACTGGAGGGTTTTGGCAGTTATGGTTTTCCTGAAAGTCATGCGGTTAGTTTTGCCCTTCTTGTTTATGTCTCCTCCTGGCTGAAGTGTTATTATCCCGATGTGTTTGGCTGTGCCTTACTCAATAGTATGCCTATGGGGTTTTATCAACCGGCGCAGCTTGTTATCGATGCCCAACGGCATGGCGTCACCGTATTGCCGGTGGATGTGAATCATTCGCATTGGGATAATTGTCTTGAAGGAAAGGAAGGTCGCTACTATGCGCTTCGGTTAGGCTTTCGTCAGGTGCGCGGGTTGCGTGAAGATGATATGAACCTATTGCTTGCGTCCAGGAGAAAAGGTTATTCTTCCGTTGCCCAGTTGCGTGATGCGGGGATTACCGATGCTGTTCTGGAGCGACTTGCAGATGCAGATGCTTTTCGTTCGATGGGCCTTGACCGGCGTGGTGCCTTGTGGCAGGTGTCTGTGAAGGATCATCAGCATCAGGCGTTGTTGCATGAGCGGCATCCGGAGGAAGACGGCATTCACCTTCCAGCGATGTCGTTATCCGAGCATGTTGTTCACGATTACGCCTCCACCTCGTTGTCCATCAAGGCCCATCCGGTGAGTTTCATTCGTTCCGAGTTGAAGCAGCTTGGTGTTCATCCTGCTGCTGCGCTCGATGCCGTCAAGCCTGGTAGCCTTGTTACCGTGGCAGGCCTTATCCTCGTGCGGCAACGTCCGGGGACGGCGCGAGGCGTATGTTTTATCACGCTTGAGGATGAGACGGGGACTTCCAATCTCGTGGTGTTTCGTCAGCAGTTTGATCAGTACCGGAAGGAAATCATTCAGTCCAAGCTTTTGCTGGTGGAGGGAGAGCTTCAGCGAGAAGGCGCGGTGATTCATGTTCTTGTCAAGCGTTGCTACAATGCTTCCAAGCTCTTGGGCAAGCTGGCTATCCCTTCGGATGCGCTTGTGGATCCACCGAAGTCGCGGTCTGATGAAACCAGCTCGCCGTTCCGGGATAAGCTGCATTCGAAAGATTCCGTGCAACTGAATATATTTCCGGAGGGAAGAAATTTCAGGTAGTCGAGCACTATATTATTTTGAAAATAGAAAATGACTGGCATGTTTACGATCCATCTGTTTTGTACGGTACATCGGGAATACGGACGCTGTACTCCGGAGGCGTTGTGTTCGATTATTGAGCGGGTGGTGCCTGATGTTATTTTTGAAGAGTTGTCACAGGCGAACTTTGATTATTTCTATCATGACCATGCTCCGGCGAATTTAGAGACGAATGCCATCAAGCTTTATCTTGAACGTCATGTCATTCCGCATATACCTGTTGACACTTACGACTTGCCGCCTGGGTATGAGGATCAGCTTTCACTCCTGTATACGAAAGTTATGGGCAGCGATGGGATTCCAGCCTGTCGTCAACTTCATACCATACTCGTTGAGGAAGAGTTGTCGATGGCCCTGGATGGTTTCGACTATTTGAACAGTTCCCAACATGATGCAGTCATGAAGACGAAGGGCATGCTTATTGAGCAGGTACTTGCTGTGTTGGGTGATGATTCGTTGAATGCTATTTACGCCCTTGAGCAGGAAGTAATCGCGAAGCGTGAAATCGAAATGCTCACTACTCTATATCGCTACAGCCGGGCCCATCCTTACGGGCGGGCTCTATTTTTCATTGGCTCCGGTCATCGAACATCCCTTGTTCAGAAAATTATTGAATTTGAGGAAGGACAGGAATTGAAATTGAATTGGTTAGTTCGTGATTACGATCAGTTTATTCCACTTTTCGGGCTTAGTTCCGATCCCCTGTGAAGCGTTCATTTGACGAATGCAAGTTTGGAATGAATAGCTCGTGTATTCTTTTTCGGTTTGGACTTTGATATATACTGCTGAATACCCTCAGTGTATTCTGTTATAAATTTTCTTTTGTATACCAGGATGAACGACGGATGGTGTACGGGTACGAAAGTAGTTCCTTCATACGAGAAGGAACTAAAATGAAAGTCATCACTAAGCTCAACCAGGCCACCACCTACTTTGTCGTAGATAAAACTAGCCACTTGTTTACCCAGAAGGAAAACCAGTTTTGGCTTCATTGCAGCAAGTTCATCTTCGAAGTTTGCGTAACATCGCTCCATTTCACTTTTTACCGGATATCTGATTTTAGATTGATTTAGGGGCAAACACTTGACGAGATTTGTTCTATAAAACGTCACTGTTTTGGAGAATGGCTTCTCAATTTCTGCAATGAGCGCACCAGAGCGGGTGAAAGGTGAAAGTGGTACCCTTTCGTCATTCTCAGAGAATTGGACTGCTGAAAGTCCAACCCAAAATATACTAGATGTCTTTGTGGTATCGAAAGCAGGTGGCTGATTAAGATATAGGCCGCAAGCTTTACAGCTTTTACTTTTAGCTGGATTGATTCTTTGGTCCAATTCCTGCGAATATTTCGGCACGATTCAAGTTAGTAGTGCGGTAAATATAGGAATGCAGTGTCTCCAAATCAACCGAAGATACGTTCCGGCTGTGAAAATTGAACTGAATACGGCCAACGAGATGTGAAAGTTCCTGATTAGGAGCAATTTGCTCAGCGTCAAGATCGATGCCGCTTGCAACCAAATCATTATAGATGGCGGTTGAATGATAGGGACGATATTGAAAAACGCTTGTGCGAAACTGCGCCTGATAATGAAGAGAGATTTCGTTCAGCTTCGAGGCTATGTTATAGGTCATCTCCATGTCTTCTTTGGTTTCATTCGGGAAACCATAAATAAAGTATCCCTTGATATTAATACCCGCCTGCAATACTCGGGAGAGGTTGTCAATTATAGTATCTAGGTTGTGAGTTTTTTTTATACTCCTCAGAATTTTAGGCGAACCGGACTCTATGCCGATAAAGAGTTCGGAGCACCCACTAGCTTTGAGCACCTGCAGCGTTTTCAAATCGACATTATTAAAGGTATTTACATGCGCCATTGATCTCCACTTCAAATCAAAATTGGAAAACACTTGAATGGCTTTCTCTATTGTATCCTTTGTTTTTAAAAACAGATCATCTAGAACTCTGATAGACGTAACTTTCGGATATTTCATGATGATGTCTGTTAACTCTGATATGATCGATTCATTTGATCTTTCACGAATTGGAAACTCTTTGTTGAGTAGACGGGAGGCTGCACAAAACGTACAGCTGTAGATACAGCCGCGACTTGTAACTATGTTCGCTTCGGTAAATCCAAATGGATGCTTAACTGGCTCGTTAAGAAAGAAGTTTCTATTCAAAGGAACTGAAGAAATGTCTTTGGGGTAATATTGTGAACAGCCATCAACTTTAAAGACCCTACGTCTTTCTGTTTCTTCAAATGGATTTTCTTTTACGCAATGATTTACAATATCTGTACAGATTAGTTCACCATCGCCTATGACGATGTCAATTCTGTTGTTTGTTTTCCACTGTAAAATCCTTTTATAAAGATCTTTAGTTGAGAGACCGCCTATTATTATATGAGTTTCTATTGAAAGAGATTCAATTAACTCCTGAACAAGATGATGATTTGTGGTAAAAATATTAAGAGCCAGATACTCAGGTTTAAGAAACTTAAGTATTGCTATTAGATCAGAAAGAGGTAGTCTCAGATGTACGGCATCAATCAATTGAACATCAATACCATTTTTCTGAAGGTCGGTGGCAATGTATCCTAGGCCAATTGGTGGCAATGAATCTTCATCATATAACTCATTCCGTTCCTTGAACAAAGGTGAGTTTACTATTATAACTTTCATGACCCTCCTTGATGTAATTGCTTGAAGTTTTGAATTTGTTCCGGAGTAGGCGCGATGGCTAGATGCCAAACTAAATCCCAGATACTACTATACAACGCTCCGTTTGAATTTGCGGTATCTGTCTCAATTGCCTGATATACGCCTGATTGAACCTTTGTATATACTAACAATTTATTTACGCCATGAACTTTAATAATTCGTCCTCTAACTCTCATGTCGGCCTTATCAGGATTATAAAATTTCAACTTTGCAGTTGGCATGTCTGAAAGAATTTTACCATACCTAATCCTCTTTGTGTTGTCATTTGGGTCTTCACATAGGATAAGAATATGATTGAAACCCAAGGAGCGGAGGTGTGTATATTGAGCGTTTACATCCATATTATTTGGACCTTGTCCAAAAAAACTTAGATCGCCACCAAATAATTTGATTTCGCTGTTGTCTGCGTTAGACGTCCATTTATTGACAATAGGATCAAGTTCTTTGGTTGAGTATGTGTCCTTAAGCACTAGAAGGAATTTTGTGGTAACAGCTAGCGCAATGCTAGCAGCAATTGATACAATCACAATAATTTTTGACTCTGCCCAAAAAGACACTGCGGTGTAAACGGCGAATACTAGGACAATACCTGATACAGCGTAAAAAGAAAAGTATAAGAGACTGTGAACCTTGCTCGCAAAAATCTTTGAGCGAAGAATTCCTAAGGTAGCGCCTAGAGCCGCTGATATCCCAACCGATAATAGAAATGTTAGTTCTTGTTGCTGCATGAGAAGCTATTTATAGGTCTTTAGTCGTTCCAATAATTTCTTGATTTCAGACAATGGTGCCCATAAGTTTATTGTCGGGTAAACATCAAGAATTGACATTGCCTCTTCCTTCGTCACAAGCTTCTTGATCACCAACTCCTCAATAATCCAAAGTACACCTCTAACCACAAGCCCTTTATTCGCAGAAACTTTCCGCAGACTGCCGTCTGAACTTAGCACGACTGCATTTTTTCGCAATGCGAGTTCTAAGACAGAACTGTCTGCAAAACTCAATCCGTTATTCTCAATTAAAAGCGCATCTATAGCGTCAAGCTGTCCCCAAGTATCGATAGTGAGTCGATTACGTTTCAAATAACCCAAAACAATTTCCATTTGAGATGGATCGGTAATTTCGGCAATAACCTGGGGAGTTGTCAGCACAATAAGGTCAAGTTGAAAGAATGTCGAAATCAGGTTCAGATCGATCAGATCGAACAAGACGCAGGCATCCTTAACAACTATTTCTTTGCTAGTTGACACTAACAAAACCCCTCCGAAGTTCATTAATATCAGTATTGCATAATGCGGCTGCTTTGCTTATGCTAATTGCTCCTTCTGATAAGGCGCGATTTATCAACTGTTCAAACAGCTTTAACGTCTCGTCTCCTTTGTACTGGCCGGGCTCGTTCTTTCCTCCGTAGGTCTTGCTAAGGTATACAACCCACCTTTGGTAATAATTTTCGGTGATAACGGTTAACTCAGCTAATCTATGAAGGATCGCCCTGATTGAAATTCCATAGTATTCCTTAATGTCTATAAGCTCCTTTATTGAGATATAGGTCCGGTGCTGACCTCCGATCAGCCTCACCAACATCTGGCTCGGGATTAAAAAGCAACTGGAGAAATAGTGGCAGAATTTTTCCACTTGTCTTGAATCTGCTTTTATCTCGTTTGAGAAATCAAGTAACAGGTGAGCGAGTTCATGTATCACGGTGAACCGAATTCGCTCGATAGGTTTCTCGCGGCTGTTTATCACGACAATTGGAATTCCACTAGAGGTGTACGCAGCAAAGCCATCAAGTTGATCCACATTATCAAGAAGAAGCACTTTGATTCCTTTTAATTCAAGCATCTCGACAAGATTTGCTATCGGATTGCTACCAAGATCCCATTCCTTTCGCAACTTATTTGCCGCTTTCTCGACTTGCTCTTTGCTGACGATCTTATCGTTTTTCAGTGGGTTTATAAAAGAGTCTGGTTGTCCCAAGATGTGTTCGATTTCAAGGTATCTTTCAACATAATCTCTTGCTTTTTCTATGACGGCCTCTTCGTCTTTCTTCGAGAGGTCAGCCTTTTTTCGAAAAGAGATTTCTCCCAGATGTACCTGATCCTTTCTCAGCAAATACTCAGGTTTGACATCAAGAATTTTTGAAATAGTCAACAGGACATCGTTACTCGGCTTCATTGCTCCAACCTCGTATTTACTAAGCGATTGTTTAGTGACAGCTGCTCCCAAGGCGTCTGAAAGGTCTTGAAGCGACATTCCAGCCATCTTTCTTGCAAGTTTTAACCGGTTTCCAAAGGTGTTTTCGCTTTCTGAATCCATGAGTGTTTCTGTTGGGTTGACAAATATAGTTAAATATGCGAATGTGTCAACCAAATGGTTTTGAAAATAATGCCCCCTTTATTCGCAGTTCATGTGATTTGTGTCATGGCTGCTTGGGGATTTAGAAGCGAGGACATAAACAAATCCGTTTGTAAATGGATTTGGTAGTCCAGCCTAGTTAAATTTAACTTCGTTAAACGTCGAGTAGAGTGGTATCAGGTTAGGCGGTTTCAATTGCGTCCAAGGGCAATAAAAATTTCTTTCTATGTGTTATTATAAATCTGAGGTTGAAAAGTACAACGAGCTGATGGCGCATTATAATGCCTCGTTTCAAAGCATTACCGAGGAGGTGGCGTTCATCCGGGAGAAGTTCACGATTATACTGAAGAAGGATGATGCACTTGCGGCGATTGGTATGCGTAATTCGGAGGAGCTGGGGCTACAGTTGTTGAAGTACAATGAAAAGCATGCGTTGCCGGCCCATCTCACCAAACAGGAGCTTACGGAGATGCGGTGGTATCAACGGTTCCTTGGTGCCTATGATGGTGATACCACGTATGAGCGTTACTATGAAAATGGCTTTGATTATTTTCCTACGCATGTGGTAACGGCCGGGGAGCCTGATCAATTCAAGATGTTTCATTGGGGGTTGGTCCCTTTTTATCAGAAGGATCCTGTGAAGGCGATGCAGGACCGGCTCCATACGCTGAATTGCATTTCCGAAGAAATGTGGGAGAAGCCATCGTTCCGGGATGCGATCAAGAACGGACAGCGTTGCCTTGTGCCGGTGAAGGGATTTTTTGAATGGCGGTGGTTGGATGATTCGGGGACGATCAAGGTTCCCTACTACGTTACGTTTCGGAATCAACAGATTCGTTCCATGGCAGGTGTTTATAGCCGGTGGAAGCATCCGTTGACAGGGGAATACTATTACAGTTACACGTTGCTGACCTGTCCGGCGAACACGGTGATGGCGTATGTTCACAATGCGAAGCAGCGGATGCCGGTTTTTATCGATAAGGAGAACGAAAAGGATTGGTTAAACCGTGATTTGAAGAAAGACGACATCATGGATTTGTGCAGGCCTTACCAGGATTCCGGTATGCGTGCATATACGATTTCGAAGATGCTGACGACACGGAATATTAATCTGAATGTTCCGGAAGTGCTTGCACCGTTCAATTATAATACGGCGATACAGGAGGCTAACGATTTTCTGGAGCGCGGGGAAAAGAAGAAAGCGATGGAGGCGTTCAAAGGAGCACTGAATGCGGAGAAGGCCAGCGAGGATGATTTGAGGTTGCTCGCCAGCCAGGAGGTGAAGGCTGAGCTTGTGATGGGTTAAGCAGGAGACGGGGGCATCGCATAAAAATTGAAAAACCAAATGAGCAATCTCGAATTGAAAATAGGAGTGTTATTCTCTTTCAGGAACTAATCAGAATCCTCGAATCTTCTTGCAGGTCGACTTCAGACGTACTGTTGGGCTACGCGTGAGCTTTTTCCTTTATTATATTTTATACTCCAGTTAAAAGTTTTTAAATTGGCTAGCTGGAGCCCATCTGTGTCCCTATCGGGATGTGGATGGGCTTTTTGTTTTGAAATGTGTTCAACAGAAATGTAGGCTTAAATGGAGTCAAAAAACATTCCCGGTGATCTTGCTTTGGCCATCAAGAACAATAACCTCGTAATTTTTGTAGGTGCTGGCCTGTCATACAATCTGAAGAATGTAAATCATGATCGATTGGAGGGGTGGAAGAACCTTGTTCTTAAAATGTTGAATCACATGCAAGGCGAAAATTTCGATGTTGCCCCTCTCATAGGATTAGTAGAAAGGTATGACCCAATTGATATTCTACAGCTTGTTGAAAAGGACACGTCCCTGCCGAAACATCTGTTGCTCGATTTCGTCAGGAAGTTTTATAGGCTACACGGAGACAATGACTTTTCCTTGCATAGGAAAATTGTTAGTCTTTCTAAAATCATTGTTACCACAAATTATGACGTAGCATTTGAAAAGGCCGACGATGAACTTAGAATGTCAAAAGCATTCAAGGGAATGGACTTCAATCTATCAAAAATGCTTAATGAGGCATTGCTCTTTAAGCTTCACGGTTGTTGTGAATACCCAGATTCCATGGTGTTATTTCCATCCCATTACCGAGCGTTATATGAAAGCAATGCGTTAGACGCGAAGCATGCTCTTTCCGTATTTCAGCACATCGTTATGGGTAAGACGATTTTGTTTTTGGGATGTGGAATGGGTGACTTTCAGATCAATGGGATCTTTCGCCATGTAAAAGAAATGAAAGGTGGACATGGTCATCGGCATTTTATAGTCACCACTGGCAATGTGGACAGTTCTTTGGACTTTTTGACACCTGTTTCTATACGGGACCATTCTGGCCTTGAAAAGGTCATTGATGCCTTGCTTAGCTTGAAGCAGAATAAAACAAACTCCAGTCAGGATCTTCAAGGTGATGTACGAATTAAACTAATAGAGGAACAGTTATTCCAGATTAGCGGGGAACGGGATAGGCAAGCAGTCCTCCTCAAACGCGAGGCTCTGAAATATTTTTCGAGTGCTATACAACTGCATAAAAATGGTTTCTTTGAGAACGCTATAAACGAATACTCTGCAGCCATAGAGCTTGCACCTGGCCTGGATGGCGCTTATTACAATTTGGCGTCGGCTCTTTCAATCCAAGCTCATCGGCTTGATGACGATGATCTTTACCAACGATGCTTTGCCGCGTTTAAAAATGCCGGAGAGCTTTCGCCTAATGACGATTCGGTTTTTTTTAATTGGGGAAATTCTCTTTATCGATATGGTTCATGGACCAGACGGATTGATATTCTGCGGGAGGCGGTTGAAAAGTATAAGGTTGCGATCACATTAGGCGGTACCTATGATCACTATAATAATTGTGGGTTGGCAGTATTTCTTATTGGTAAACTAAGTTCTGATGTAAAGGAGCTTGAAGATGCCGTTGAATTCTATGATGAGGCTTTTCGCCTAGATCCTGAAAAAGCCCAAATTCATAATAACCTTGGAATATTGTATTCTACTCTCGGTAAGTTGAAGAAAGATATGGCATTGCTTGATAAGAGTTTTGATTATTACAAGAATGCGATATCCCTAAATGATAGTTACCATTGGGCATTCAATAATTATGGCACGGCGTTGATGGATCTTGCTGATCTTGTCGTGGATATGGATCGGCACACAGACCTCCTTGAGGAAAGCTTTCGAATGCTAACCCGGGCTGTTGCACTGGGAGGGCCATGTTACAACCTTGCGTGTCTTGCGGCGGTACGAGGTCAAAAAGCTGAGGCCATGAGGCTTCTTGAACAAAGTTTGGTCAACAGGGAAGTTCCTTTTGCTTATGTTTTATCCGATCCCGATTGGCTCAAATTTGAAAAGGATTCCGACTTTAATTTATTGCGTGTCAAGTATGAGACTATGCCAGCTACAGGCTCCAATGAATCTGACATTGTGTAGCTGTTGTTATACCGGTTCGGAGCAGCGCGTCAAACGTTTTATAGCAGGCTGTTCGAAGTTCGACGTGCAGTTTTAAGTTTTGTCGATAGAGCAATCATTAGAAAGGTACCGGAACAGGATTATCGAAGCAGCCCGTATCGGGGATAAGCAATGGCCGGAGTCGGGTGTTAAAAAATGGCTATGCGGTTGGTATGTGTAGTGGAAGGGTTGTATATTCCAGTTCGAACTTCTTAACTTGATGCTAATGAGAAGGATTGTTGCTATCGTTCTAGCGCTATCGTTTATATCGATTTGGGTATTTATCTCGATTTCCACCCGACATCCGTTTTCGTTATGGAGTTGGATCATTGTATCAGTCCTAGCTTTGTGTGTTGACATTCCTGCGATGAAAGTGATTCCGGTCCGGCTACCGTACCTTCGTGCTTCCGTTATCCTCGGGATCATGATTAGTCTCAGTTGGCGCGATGCGTGGGCCGCAGAATGGAGGATTCTGTTGTGGTGTTGGCTCCTGATTTTGATTGCCGGGGTGATCCTGAAACATTTCGTTATTCCGCCTGCGAAAAAGTAGCAGTCTTGCTTTAATTTTTTTGGCGTGTAAACTATTATCATGATAGAAATTATTGCTACTGCAGCGTTCAGCCAGTTTCAGGTTGCCAACCTTGTTGGGACCATCATTGGCGGTATTATTGGTAACCGGGCTGATTTTGTACTCTGTCAAAGTACGGAAGCCATCTATAAGAAACTCAGGAATCAGCCGAACAGTCCCATCAATCTTGACATGCAGAAAGCTGTTCGAAGGGCTTATTTGAGTGCGACCCTTTCTACTGCTGATCATATTCGGAAATTGAAGTTCAGCAGGCTCGAGCGTTTCATGTCAGGATCGTCGAAGGGTTACAATCAATTGGTGAGTTTTCTACGGGATGAACTCCGGAAGCTTGACAAGAGCAATGTTCAGTTTCCTGCGAGTGATTTTGACAGTGAATTTTCATTGTTGCTTGAACCGAAGGGCGTTGCATCACGGGAAAGGATTCAAGAGCTTGGGCTGTCGCTCAAGCATACCGTTGAGGCGGAATTGAAGCATGCTGGTTATGTGATGGAGCCGGAACTTCGAAAGGCATTCTATGATGGCTGGGAGGATGCGGGGCAGCGGATCGAGTGGTACACGCTGATGCAGGGATTTTTCCAGGTGGAGCTTAAAAAAAATCCCAACCTTGCTGTTGTCATTGAGAATCATTTATTGGTCGAGATCAAGCAGGGGAATGAACAGATCCGGGTAACGCTTGACAGTGTTGAAGGTCTGTTGAACGCTGCTGCCGTCCAACATCAGCAGCTTATTGTGGGTGTCGCTGCTGTTGTTGATAAGCTTGATGCGTTGGATAGTCAGTTGAGCAGGATGCCTGAAGATTTGCGCCTTGTGATTCGCGAGGAACTTAGTCAGTATGGCGGTGCTGGTAAGCTTCCGGATCTGAGTATTAATGATCAGTACAATCAACTTGTTCATGAGTTCGAGGATCTCCGCGAGAAGAGCAAAAGGCTTCATCTCGAGCGTGACGATCTTGAGAAGGTGGTTGTGGTGTTGAATACTTCCAGTACTGCGGAGACGGTGAAACTGAAGCTGGCCGAAACCGATACCGCCCTTCTGCAGCTCTCTGTTGCGCAAAAGGAGAAGGAGGGGAAGTTGAAAGATTTTGTTGGTAACGTATTGAAGCTGGCGGCCACGTTGGGTGACGATGTCTCGCTTAAGACGGATTCCCTTGTGAAGGCAAAGGAACTTGTAGCGCAGGCAAAATTCAAGGAAGCCGATGCGATTCTGACAGACGATGAATTGAATCGCGAACTTGAAGCCCGGTCTCAACAGCTGGTTGTCAAGGCGCAACTGACGCAGGTGTTGAAAGAGGCCGGGTGGTATGATCGCACGGTATCCTATTATCAAAAGGCTATACAGGTTTTCGAGGATGCGACCGTTCTTTTCGAGTATGCGACCTTTCTTAAAGCTCATAACCAATTTTCAGAGGCTACCGTATATTTTGAACGCTGTCTCAGCAGCGATCCAGATGCGTGGCTTACGGTGATTGCCTTGAATCATTTGGGCAATCTTTACTCCTCCACTAACCAGCTTGTTGCCTCGACGAAATGTTTCAGCGATGCGTTGACGGTAGCTGAACAACTTGATCGGTCCTCGCCCGGCTATCCACTGATCATGGCTATGACCCTGGCGAATTCAGGTGGTTTGCAGCTCAAGCGAATGGAATTTTCGCTGGCGGAAGCCAGTTTCGAGGAAGCCCTTGCTTTGGTTAATGAGGATCCGAGTGCCGAAGGAACTGTCATACCCAAGTTATTGAACCACCTGGGGTTGTTGTTTCATCGGAAGAATGAACTTGACCAATCCGAAACCACCTACCGGAAGGCGTTGGATATTGTCAGAACTTCGGTCGAGGAGGGTGGTGGTCAGCTACCGTTGTTATCACAACTTCTGCATAACCTAGGGCAATTGCAGCATCACCGGAACGATTTTATCGGTGCGCGAAGCAGTTATGAGGAGGCGCTGAAAATCCGGAGGACGCTTGCGCGGGAGAATCCGGCGGCACATTTAAACGAATTGGCTGAGACGCTCAATAACCTAGCGGGTATGCTTAACGCCAACCAGGAGCTAGATAAGGCTCAGCTCCTTTTCGAGGAGGCCCTGGCTATCTACCGACAATTAACAGAGGATTCCCCGACTGCCTATCAGGCTATGCTCACGTATGTTTTGCATAATCTGGGTGGTTTGCATAGTGATAAGAATGAACTTACTCAAGCCCAGGTCTATTATAAGGAAGCGTTGGAAAGAAAGCGTGAGCTTGCAAAGGAAAATCCTGATGCCTATAGCGCTGACGTCGCCATAACGTTGAGCAGCGTTGGTGGGCTTCATTGGAAAACGAATGATTTCTTATCTGCACAGTTGGCCTACCGGGAAGCCCTTTCCATTTTTCAAGCGCTGGACCATAAGAATCCGGGCTCGTTTTTACAGCACCTTGGAGCAACCCGGAATAACCTGGGACAACTGTTGAAGGATCAGAAAGCTTTTACGGAATCTCATTTATGTTACGATGAGGCGTTGCGTATCTACCGTGAACTCGCTGCGCGAGACGCTGCCTACCTGCCGGATCTGGCGTTAACGTTGGTCAACCTTGGCACCTTACAATTCGCGATGGGCGATCTTGTGAATGCCGAGGATTCCTTCACGGAATCCATCGGTCATTACCGCGTGCTTGCACAGCGGAATCCTGCGGTTTATCGAAAAGATCTCGCCATCGCGTTAAACAACGCGGGTGCTTTTTGGAAATCCCGGGGGGAGTTTGATAAGGCTAGTGTAATTTTTGAAGAGGTGTTGGACATCTATGAGCAGCTTTCCAGGGAAAGCCCCTCGGCGCATTTTCCAATAGTCGCTACGTTGAATAACGTGGGACAGCTTCATGATGGCAAACAAGATTTTGCGCAGGCAAAGGTGTTCTATGAGAAGGCCCTTCAGATCTGTCGGAATCTTACCCTCGAGAATCCTGTTGCCTTCCAGGAGGATCTTGCGGTCACGTTAGATAATCTGGGCGGTGCGCAACGCCAGTTGGGTGAGTTGGACAAGGCGGAGACGTCGTATGTTGAGGCCGTTGCCCTGCGGCGTCAATTGGCCGCAGATAATCCATCAACGTATCTGCCGGAATTGGCCGGTACGCTGAATAACCTGGGATTACTCCATGAAGGGGTTGGGGCGACTGCTAAGTCGGAATCGGCCTATTTGGAGGCGTTTCGTATTTATCACGGATTGTCAGATGAATTTAAGTCAGTCAATTCAGGCCAGATTGCCACGATTGCGGCAAATCTTGGGGCGTTGTATTTCCGAATGAAGAACGACAATGAGAAGGCGGCGTCCTTCCTGCTCACGGCTATTGAGCTTAGGAGAGCACTTGTTCGCGACCATCCCAATGCTGGTTTGATCTACGATCTGGCTTTGACGCTGGATGTTTATGCGTCACTTGTTGGCGGTCAGGGGGAATACGACCGCGCCATTTCGAGTTGTGAGGAAGGCGTTGCCCTGACCCGGGAGCTTGCACGTAATGATGAACATTATCGTCGCGAATTGGCTACGTTGATTAATAATCTTGCGTACTTACATCACCGTAAACGGGATCTGTTACGCGCCGAGGCTTATTATTTAGAATCCCTGGCTATTCGCAACGAAGTCGAATCAGCGGTTGCAAGTCCGGACCAGGTCAATACCTTCAATAATCTGGCAGCTCTTTACAAGGAAGAAGGTCAATTGTCGAAAGCGAAAGATTACTACGGTGATGCGGCCCTGGCACTCCGACAACTTTCGGAGGCCGATCCAGAGCGTTACCATATTGATCTTGCCAAGTCGCTTTTTAAGATTGCAGAACTTAGCTTACGTGATCCGTCTGCTGTGAAGAAACTTGCTGACGAAGGGCTATCGGCGTTGGCCGTGTATGGATCAGTCCATGTGCAAGACAAGGAGGCTGAACGACTACGACGTTCATTTCTGTTGCTAACCGGGGAGGGCTATTTGCTTATCGGAAAACACCTGTCCTCCTCAATTTTCACAACTTTGGTGGCATTGTTTGTCGCCGGTATCGGAGCCTGGTTGATGGACGTTGGAGAACTTGGGTGGGGGCTAGCAGACTATTTTTCCAACGGCAGGTCTATTCTATCCGATTTTATGTCGCCTACCGGGGCTGCGTTTTTGCAGGTTGTTGAAGACGATTATCTTTTCTTGTTCACCGGTATGGTATTTTCCGTGGTTGTTGTGTTATTCAACCGTTTTGCGATCCATTCGATTTACCGGTCGGTCTTGTCCGGCGGTGTCAATTTCCTGGTACATGTTCTGAGTCTTGTGACGATAGTATTCTACTACTATGTCGCTTTTGTAAAAGGACTTTTTACTCCTGTGGCGATTTACCGGGCCAGTGATTCCGTTGGTTTTTGGTTCAGTATTTACAGTTTCCTAATTTTCTGTCTAGCGTTGAAAGTGGCCAAGCAGGTTCGTCAGCTAAGTAGATTGCGGGCCCTGTTCTTTAAAGGAGAGAAAGAAGCTGTGATCGCTTATATTGGAATGCAACAGCTTGGTACGTTTATGGTGCCGGCGTTGGTGTGGAGATTGGTTAAGGTGATGCTCGAAGAGCGGCAGCAAGGCCATGATGTCAAGGGAAGTAAACCGGTTTGAAATTGGAGCGGCATCACCCGGTATTTACGTGTTGAAATGCAATTCGTAAATGTTTTAATGCTGCGACCATATAATTCTTTACGGTTTGTTCGGTGATGTTCATTCGGTTGGCGATTTCGCCATTGGAGAGATTTTCCGTCAGGCGGAGTCGTACGGCTACCTGGCAGCGTTCGGGCAATTCTGCCAAGCTGTTTTCGATCATTGTCTCCATGTTTTCCGGCTGTCTCTCTTCTTCGCTTGTATTGTCGTACACTGCTTCAAAGAGTTTGTAGTGTTCGGCGTATTTTCTTTTCACTGCCTGGTGCTGTGTGTACCGTATGATTTTGTATTTCATGGTACGGAAGAGGTAGGCATTGAGGACGGTGACATGCCGGAGATTGGCGTGTCGTTTCCATAGTGATTCAAAGATGTCGTGGACCATCTCACGGCAGTCTTCGCTGTCCTGAATGTTTTTCCTTGCGTACCGGTAGAGGTCAAACGCGTAGCGTTCGTAGATTATGGCAAAGGCATTTTCATTGCCTTCGATGAGCAGCGACACAAGTTCCTGATCCGTATGGTTGAGGTACGGATTCATAGGGTGGGAGAAGGTACTTGATTCAGCGTGTCCGTGCCCTGGCGGGGGTGGCCAGGGTTAGACAACGGGGGCTCCGCTCGGAAAATGTGTTTGTAAACGGGTTGTACGAATATAGCGTAGCGTCCCTCAATTATCCAATGGAATGTTTGTAACCAAAAAAGTGCGGGGCTTTGCTTACCGTCATTACTGAGGCGTGAGAAAATGCCCGGGTACGCTAGTGAGCAAAGCAAACCCGCACTTTGTATTGTGAATATCTTCGGTGTTGATCCCATCTCCCATTACTTTCTGTTTCTCACGCATCAGCAATGGTTAGATATTGATCTAATTCAAATTTACACAATGATCACAAGCTAACAAAATATTATTATAGTGTGACCATTTAGCCGCTGCACTTTAATCTTGTGAACAAGCGGAAGAAGGATAAGAAATATGTGCTCGCCTTTGGTAAGAACCTAAAGAAGCTCAGAGACGAACGGTTTTGGTCGCAAAGTCAATTAGGCTCCTTAGCTGATATGACCGGGCAACAGGTTTCAGCTATTGAGCGCGGAAAGCATGCGCCAAACTTACACACTATCAAAGATCTTGCGGTTGCATTGGGCAAGCATCCAGACGAACTTATGAGGTTTAACTATCCATTAAAGTTAAATACAGATTTTAGCGCTTCTACGAAAAAACCTCAGTACCCGGCAACGACATCCACCCTGATTAAACTTCTTGACACTACCTTCTTTGATTCATCAAAATTGGTAGCCGAGGTCGTTGCCGAATGTAAGCGCCTTTTTAAATCAAATTTCAGAAGTTCTGCTGTATCCGCTGTGTTAAAAAGACTAGTTGATGCAAAGAGATTGAAGAGAATAAAGTCTACACGGAAGCGTAGTAGTTTCGAGTACCAGAAAAGGTAGGTAGGCTGTAGTATCAGGGATATTAAGATCAATCCTTGAAGGATTTTATCTTTTCTTGACAAATCTGTTCCACTAAGATTTGCATTTCTTTCACTCGATCAACTAGTACAGAAAATTCATCGGCTTGAATCACATAGTCGTCACGGTAACGAGCATCAACATAGCCACGTTTGAGTAAGTCAAAAAGATGGTTTTCTTTTTTATTTGTTTCTGCTGGGAAAATAACATATAAGTCTTCAGACAATAATTTGGCTTGCTTCCTTAGCTTTCCAAGATTGTGAGTTTTAGGTTTGTAGCCGGTGAAAGTTAATAATGTTGCATAGTAAAATGATTCCGCGACTTGATGCAAAAGAAATGCTCCGTCACTTAGTCGTTCAGTCTCAATGTGATCAACGAGTCTAAGAAACGAACTTCCCCTCTGAAACCACTTTTCAAAATCCTTAAGAGATATTTCCATTCTCTCCTTATCGGTTAGTTCGCGCGGTAATGCGAATTGGACAGTACCTTTATCAAATAGCAGTACACCATCTTTAACTATATCGGTAAAAAAGTATTGCCCAAACTCGAGGCCTTCATTTATATATGTAATATCATGTATCTCCATGTTTACCGCAGACCGGTACATGCGCGAGCGGTTGGTAACTTTGTCTTCCAATTCGTACGACTTCTCCGTTGCATCTTTCGTAACGACCAACAAGTCATAGTCGCTTATATATTCATATCGTATTCCATCGCGACCGGTATAGGTGTGTTCGGTGTACGTCCCTTTAGCATAACTGCCGAACAGAATGATTTTTTCGGGATTGGCGACCTCTTTTATGATCTCCACAATTCGCAGGATCTCGTGCTGATTTTTTTCGGGGAGATGGGAAAGGGAGGTTTTCATTTAACAGATAAACTTGTATAGAACGACCTTAATTTATGTTTTTTACTGCTTCTTGTTGTTATTCAAAACTAGTCGTTAATAAGGTAAACTCATTTGAATAGATCCATTAAAGATATTTAAGAATTTCCTCAACCAAGGCAAACACCTTGGTTGAGGATTCTTCGTTGGCAGGACTTGAGTGGTCAAATTTTTCATAGTTCCGCTTGGCCCTTTTGATGGCAATCTGTCGTCTTGATAGTTCTGACCCCTCCGGTTTTTGCTCTAACAATTCAAACAATTTTGCAGTAACAATCTTACTACCGTCTCCGTCAAAAGTCGCGCCCAGGGGGTTGATGTATTCGTTTAATTTTTTATTGTAATCCTGCCGGGACATTGGTCCACCTTGATGATCTTCGAAATGAAGTATCAGCCAATATTCAAATGCCTGGTTCGAATAAGCGGCCTTGAAACCACTACTTTCCGCAATGGTTATCGCACTGTTAAAATCATTTGCAGGGAAATCATCCTTATCAAAAACGCACCAGATCTGTTCATAGTTTGCATCTGATAATGTACTTATGCGAATAGTCTCGTTTACCAAACTAATTGTATTGTAGCCTTTTCCCAAGGTAACAAGTTGTGCCGAGGTCAGGCGAAATTGGTCAAAGTACGATTTCTCGGTGTTCTTGCCTTCGCACACAATTAATATCAAGGGGCGTTCGAGTCTTGCAGGCTCTTTTCTCGATAGATCAGGTGCGGCTCTTCTTCGCTTCAGTTCGTCCTTGTGCCTTCTTTTGTTTTCAATTTGCTCCCGCTTTTTATCCTTCATTTTCATGGGGTGCGGTCTGATTAGAATTTATAAGTTTTTGAAAATCGCCTAAAAACGGAATTGCCCCATACTTACCTTGAATATAGTTACGCTCGAAATTATCTTCTTTTCTAACTTTTTTTCCTTCATCAGTCGCATCCCTCTGCTTAAAATCAGCCAGCGAATACAATGCCGCTTCTCCGTATCTATTTTTTTCGGTAAACCAAATTTGGTCTCTTCGAAACACTCCTGAACTCAGTAGGTTGGTGTCATGCGTATTGAAAATCAATTGAGCATTATTCCGATTTAACTCCTTTGAGTTGAAAATTTCAACGATTTTACATACCAGATTCGGGTGAAGTTTAGAATCTAACTCATCGACCGCAAGGACGAGACCACGACTGAGTACATCGAGAATTGGCCCAGACAAAAAGAAAAATTTGTAGGTGCCTGATGATTCATCATCCATCAATGAAAAATTGACATCACCAACATGGGCTTTATTGTCATCGTATTTCTTGTGTAGAATTGAAATATCGGAAAAGAACTCATTCCTCTCGTTATTTTTCATTTCGCGCTCGAGTCTTTCCCGAATATCCTTTGGCATGTCATTGGGAATACTAGCCAAATCCATCCGTTGCAATGAAATCCCCTGGATATCTAAATCTGCCTTCTGTAAAAACTCTAAATAACGTTCTCTATGGTCTGGATTCATTGCCTTTGAGATTGTGAAGTCGGCATAGCCATCTTCGTCCAATCCAGAAATGATCTTGAACTTTCTAAACCATTCAAAAGCCTTCCCAGCGGTTGATTCATTCCATTGGGCAGCGGCCGAAAGCATAAGTGTATTTTCTTTGACAAGACTTTCTTTCACGAGCATCTTTCCCTTTGAAAAACTCCGCGAATGAAGTCTGGAGAATTCCTGTCCTTCGCGATAGAATAATTCTACTTCTTTTGTATTCGGACGATGATAGAACCACTCTGAAATAATCCTTTGCCTATTTGCCTCAAAGCCATATCTAAACAATTCCTCCTTATAGAAAAAAATAACCTCGAATTCAGTTGGTTCTGTTTCGGACTTGGGGTTCAGCAGAAACGGTTCGACCTCAATGGGATCACCTTTTTGCTTATCCTTAGAGGATGTTAAAACCAACCTTCGCATTGTGTAAAAGGCATCCATTAGCTTGCTTTTACCACTTGAATTAGCGCCATAAACCACGGCACTTTTTAGAATTCGAAGGTCGAACGGCTCAATATGAATGATGTTATCGTTCTCACGTACTTTATCGTAGTTAGAAGCGACCATGTTTAATTCAGCCCTTTCACGGAAGGTTTTGTAGTTTCGGACTGAAAACTTGATAAGCATAATTTTGTCTATTTTTGCAATTTCAACGCAAATAATGAAATAAACATTCATAATGTTGTAAAATATTATGAATTTATGTGGTACATTTACGCTGAGCGGAGCTTATTGCCCTGTTAGCGGTTCCTAGACGCTATGGTGGGTAATGAGCTAGTAAAAAAAAGAGGTCAAACAAATATGGTAATTGCTTGACCCCGAGCATCAAAGAGTTGCTTTGATTACGTGATTGTTTCAAAAGTAGCCCTTCTGTTCGACATATGCAATTGCCTTGCCGGTCGAACAGATCACCTGCCGGATTCCAAGTTGGGTGGTCGTTTTAACATCTTAAAAGTTATGGAGTTGGAAATATTCACGCTGGCAGATTTTGCCGCTGACTATGGCAATGGTAAACTTACTGTTGCCGGTACTTTTGATACCATTTTCGCACCTAACCTGCCTGTGGTTCACCCACATTGTTCTGTTGCAATTCGCATGCGTGTTGCCAATAGTGAAGCAGGTCACCACGATTTTGAAATCAAAGTCATCGATCCCGATGGCAACGTGTTGCAGAATCTGAAAGGTGGAATGGATATCAAGGTAAATCCCAATGCCGACTACAACACGATGAACTTCGTTCTGAACATGAACAACTTGAAACTCCCGAAAGCCGGCAAGTTTGCTTTCGAATTTCATTTTGATGGAGAGTTTAGGAGCGGGTTGAAACTGAATGTTGTTCAGGCAATGCCACCCGGTATGGTGAAAGCTGCTTAATGCGGCGGTTTATCATCGTTTGAGAAGAGGCCGTCTCAAAAGACATGAGGCGGCTTTTTTTGTTTTCGGGGCTTTTTGGGTTTGAATTTGAGTGAGAAAAGTTAAAAGTCGCAGGTCTATGCTGCCAGTTTCGCCAGATTGTGTGCTAATGCGAGTAATCCGGTCTCTATTTCTACTTTATTGATTCCTTTAAGCATGAATCGCTTAAAGTTTTTGTTGTGTTTGATACTGGCAAACACTGGCTCTATGTCCGCAGGACGTTTTTTCCTGTGCTTTACACCTTCTTCACTGTTCAACCTGATGTTGGCTTGCTGTTTTAATTTTCTAAGTCGGTGATTGATGCCCACTACACGATTGCCTTTTTGGCTATGGCAAACATCCCGCACAGGACACCCTTTACATTTACCCGCCTGATAATTTGTTAAGGTTTGTTTAAAACCATTAGCCGTTCTGCGTGTAGTTATACCGATATTTATCATCTTCTCCCCAATAGGGCAATAGACAATATCCTTGTCTTTATCATACTCCAGGTTTTCGCTCTTGAACCAGTCTTTATCTTTAGCGCGCTGCTCCCGATCAAATTGATTGTGTTTTACATAGCCTGTTATCTTTCTATTGGACAACAAAACATAGTTCTCTTCCGATCCGTAACCTGCATCGGCAGTCAAAACGGTGGGGTAAAAGCTATATAAGGAATGAAATGTATTCAGATGATTTTTTAGTGTGGTCGTATCGGTAGGGTTCTGATGTAAACTGTAATTGACAATAAACTGATTGCTGCTCGACAGCTGTACATTGTAAGCCGGCTTCAACTGTCCATTCTTCATATGATCTTCTTTCATACGCATGAAGGTGGCATCCTGATCTGTCTTGGAATAACTATTACGCTTGCCCAGAACGGCCTGTTGCTTTGTATACTTCTCAACGTTTGCTGGCCAATTCTTTTTGGCATAGTTGAGTTGTTGACGCTTTTTCTTGGATATCGTTTTCCCTTCCAGCGCTTGATCTATCTTGTCGATGGTATCTTTAACATGTGCTGCATTCACCGGAGCAAAGCTTTCAGGAGCTTCATCTTTCAATTCTTCAACAGCTATTTTCTCAGCATAGGCCCAAAGTTCTTTCAGATGTTCTTCCAGTCTCGCCTTGTTCGTCTTAATGGCATTGCCCCATACAAACGTATATCGATTGGCTTGCGCTTCGATCTTGGTACCATCGGTGTAGATGTCCTTTAAGCTCAAGTGACCCGATTCTGATAACAGAAGAACAACCTGAGAAAAAACCGTCTTCAAAACATCTTTCAGTCGCTCACTACGGAAGCGATTGATTGTGTTATGATCTGGTTTATTCATACCGGCAAGCCACATGAAGTGAATATTTTCCTTGAGAGCTGATTCCATCCGTCTGGATGAATAGGTATTGTTCAAATAGCCATAGACCAACACTTTCAAAAGCATCCGAGGATGGTAGCTTGAAGTGCCGCCTCCCTTAAATTTTTTAAGCAGAGGATCGATGTCGATGCTGTCAATTACTTGATTTACAATGCGAACCGGATGGTTCTGCTCTATGAGTTCCTCCAGGCTGGGAGGAAGCATCATCACCTGGTTGGGTGTGTAGTTCTTAAAAACTACTTTTGCTCTTAGTTGCACAAAAGCAAGATAACGACTTGCATTAAGAAGAGGGCTTCGGCCTTCTTCTTTTTTTTGCGACTGCCAAAAATAAAAAGAGACTGCCTTTTGAGACAGCCTCTTTTTTTAACTAGAAATTGGACTCTGGCAAGATTTAAATCCGTTAGCGCTATGGAATTTCAGGAAGGCTAAGGATTGACAAAGATCTATTCATGAGTTTTAAAGTAAAGATTCGCGAAAAGTAGACCCTACTTACTTCCAGACGAACTTGATAAAATCATTGCCCTGAAGTTTTCAGCCGAGTAACCAGAGGATGAACGAGTATTTAAAAGAGATCGCGGGCCGGTGCGAGATCAATAGGAAGATGACGTTCATACTGCCAGCCAGCCATACCTTCGTGACTACCGTGACTTTAACGAATGGTGTTCCGATTGAAACGGTGAGTAAGATGCTTGGGCATAAGACGCTGAGGACAATGCAGCAGTATGCTAAATTTTGGATCAGAAGGTGAGTGGGGATATGGGGACGTTGCGTGAAAAGCTAAGTCGATAACAGCGTTAAGGGAACGAGAATAATTCTCGTTCTCACGCTAGGAATGTATGACGTTCGTTACAACGACCTGAAAAAAAAGTCCACAGTTCGGTCCCAGCTTCGGAAGATTTTTGGATTTTCCAAGATCACTCCGTTGATTGCGACTGAACGCCACCAGCTTCAGGTGGTTTTTGCTCTTTTGGCACCATTGCCGTCTTAGGCACGAGCGCATTGCCGTTTCGAAATTCATCGACTAAATGAAAGTGATCTAACTTTGGTTCTTCCCAATAATTACTTGAGGCATGCTCAAGCATTATTATCTGGAAATCGCCGTTAATTTCTTTTACAATATTTTCAATGAACGAATTAAGTAACATAAACGCGTCCTTGATTGTGTTTCGGTCGTCATCGGCAACAATTTCCCCTGTATCCGGATTAATAGATGACTTTTCAAGATATGGTTGACTCGGTTGATCCAAAATCAGGAACTGAGGAACATACGGTTGTTTATAAAGGATAAAATGTTCGTGGAATCCGAGGAACAGACATAGATGCAAGAACATATAATTTGACTTGCTTCCAATATTTGAAGAGGAAAGAATGTCACCAGGCTTACGCAACTTTAGAATTTTCAAATGCTCATCAAAATAGACCTCATAGTCCTTATAAACTCCCATTGAATTTGTAAGGTTGTAGTACTTCTGAATTGACTTCTCAAGTAATGCGAGAATCGTTTTTCGCTTCTCACCAGTATCCGTAATAATCTGCCTCAGCTCTTCAATTTGTTTTTGCAAAGGACCAATTGTTGGAAGCTCCTCAGCTAGATCCCATTTGTCTTTGTAAAATTCCAATTTGGATTTAAGCTCGCCTATAAACATAAATTTTGAGACTTCGTCAGTAAAGTCCTTGTTTCCAGTAGGAAGACCGGAAAGAGTTTTCTCAATATCCTGAGCTTCCTTTTTTAATCTCGTTATTTCACTTTTGACATTGGTTGATATGGTCCTCTTGTTAGATATTTCATTTTTGATTTTGCCTAAAGATGTTTCTAAAGTCTGAATGAATTCTTTGACTTCTAAGGTTGGTATAAGCTCTGAAAAATTGTTCCTTAAATATTCGATTGGCCTCAAACTCTCATAATCATTCTTTAAGTTTTCCTTGTATGTGTTATACTCGTCATTGAATCGTTCTAAGCTTCGTATCTTTCGCCACAGCGATCTTTTGTTCCTATTAAGGTCTTCAATCTGCTTTAAATTATTTGAATACTGGGCGGGCCTGAATTGAGTAACCAAGGCGTCTAAACGCTCCAAGGCCTCATCAATGGTAAAAAGTTTTCTTTCTATTAGATCATACTCTTGAGCCTTTCCAAGGAGCTCAATTATCTTCTCATTGAACAATCGCTCATCTTTTTGAAGTAACTTTTTTTTCTTTTCGATGCGATCAATCTCAGTCTCTAGTGCGAGAATTTTCTCTTTTACCAATACGTTATTTGGATCATCCGCCCCCAATGCAAGAAAGAGTATTCGATTAAGAGCTTCTTTGTATTTCTCACTATCGTGCAGGTCAAAGTCAAAGAATATATTGGTATGAGCAATTGTGTCTTCAGAAAGCGTGTTGAATAATAGAAAGTAGCGATAAGATATTTTTGAACCAGCCGAAATTTTTTTTCCACCGTATGGAATGATTAAATTTTCATCTATGGAAAACTCTTTCTCTATAATACTTTTCAATTTGTCAATTTCGATATTTGCAGCGAGGACTTCAGGCACTTCTCCCGTGCTGGAAAAATATACTTCTCGCGAGGCGACATTACCTGTAGCTCCCTTACGAACAATGACAAAGTCTTTCCCATTAATTGAAAAAAATAATCCAAACCACTCAGTGTACTCGTTTATTATCTCTTCAACTATCTTTGACTTACTAGACAAAAGACAATAATCAATAATCGTAAGGATCGATGACTTACCCGTGCTCTTTGCGCCTGTTATTACATTTACCTTGTTTGGCTTGAATTCAAGAATTCGCGTAGGGCTCCCGTTCTTGAACCAAAGTCTGATCTGCTTAACTGAAAACTTCATAACAGTATCCTAAGTTTTAAGTAAAATGATTCGGTTGTCTCGATTTGCATTAGTTTATGCAATGACTTGTTAGCCTTAAAAATATCTGAAGCGCGATCTCCTACCGAATCGTTCTCCTCGGGGAGAAACAACTCTTCGAAGTCCGGATTAAATCTGATCAATGTTCCATCCACTGAAATGACTCCTATCTCTCGAAGGATAGTCACAGAATTAACTGTTACAGGTAAGTAATCTTCAAAACGGCTATTAAAATTTATTACGCAATCGATATTCTTTATGATAAACTCTTCTAAACTTCGCTTATAGGAACTACTTCTCAACCTCTTCACACTTGGCTCGTGCAAAACAAACGGTAGAATGAAAAGCAGTTTTGAAAATTCAATTTGTCTCTGTAGGCTCAGAAAGTGTCCAATTGATACTGCTGCGAGTGCTTCATTATTATGTAAGTATGAGCTTTGCATCATTAATAGCGTTTTTTCCAAGCGTAATGCCAGCCAATTGCCTTGTCCTCAGTGAGAAGGTAGAAATGTCCATTGCTCAATTCGATATCTAAGTCAGTGTCATCAATTTTTAATGATTGCCTCCGCATTTCATCAAGACATTCAAGAGCTTTTTGCTTTATTTCGATATCCAAAGTGGCAACATCAATACCAGTTTTCTCCTTTTGCATTACGTCTCTGTAGACACTTCTAAAGCAGTTTGTCCAAAGGCTAATTGAATTTCTGTCAAACCCTTTCTTGGCAGATGGCAACAAACCGTCAGTTAGCTCCCATTCTTTTAAATTATTGAAGAGTCTTAACAAATGGGTTGTCAACTCGACTATTCTTTCGCGATCATCTGCATCAACATCCCCGATATCAATTAGCTGTTTGATAAAAAGCTGTTCTGAAGGGTCGTCAGGTATATGGAATTGAATGTCTCGAATCGGTAGCTTATTACTAAGTCCAACCCGGAAACATTCTTTGAAATTCCTGTTAAAGTCGTCAAAAGAATATTCGATTGATGATCCGGCTTTCACCGTTAAGTAGTTTTTATCTCTCAATGCAGAATGAAGCGATTGATAGACATCATCTACTTTGTCTTCGAGGTGAATCTTTTCTAAAAGTCTGTCTTTGATTTTTTGGATTAAATTATCTTCATTTAATTCAAATTGAAAGGCGTTTAAAAACAACGATAGGTGAGTCTTAGCCAAAGCCCTTGTGTTTTCTATGTACTTCTTTATTTCGGAGTCTTGAGTTGAGTCGATTAGAGAGTCCAAATAAACCTGAAATTCTTCTATGGTAATATTTCCGTCTTGAAAACTCCTAATCTTCACAAGAACAGGATTTGCCGAGTTACTTTTGTTGGTCACCAGTTGAAAAAAGCATCTTTTCAAAAAGTCTTTCTTATCAGGCTGCCCATTAATTACATAAACCCAATTCGAAACAGTCTTCCATAAATCTTTATCTCTTTCAGTGAGATTAATTACAGTCCCATCACTTTTCGTTTGAACGGAATGTTTTGTCTGAATATAAATCGTCTTGCCGTTAGTAAAGTCAATATGGATGTCATCCTTTACCTCCAGCCCAATTTTTTCTCCGATTTTCAAATTAAGCAACATCAGAAAGAAGTAATAGAATTGGTAGTCAAATCCGATGGAAGTATCAGCAGCAGAGGTGTCAATGGATGGCTTACCTGGACCCATGAAGTTCTATTTAATTTTAGAGTTGATGAGTGTCTTTTGCCTTCTTCCAATTTTTCTTTAATACGGGTTGATTCACCGAAGTTTCACCGTTCGAAACTTCTCCGGAGAAATGACAAAATTTTTCAGGATAGTCGGCATCACCATACTCATTCCATTTTTTATACGCCTCCTTACTTAGAGGTTTTTCAATATTGAAAGGAATCGGCACGCCAGTCCTAATACAGAATCCACTTACATCAATAGCCTTTTCTTTTCCGTTCTTAGGTGGGGAATTTTTAGCATCAATTTTTTGGACGGTTACGCGCAGCTCCTCACTTATTGTTAAGAGACGTTGCACTTCATCATAAGCATCATTGTATAGCTCATGATCAGCCTCTTTAGTGATGTGAATTCCCATCTCGTTATTATTTAACTGGGAGAATTCGTAAAGATTCATAGAGGTTATAATTGCTTCGGTATCATTTATATAACATTTCGCATGTAGATTTTTACAAATCGAGGTCCTTACGCCAATTTGATTCGCGAGCCAATTGTTTTCGTCTGGGTGGAGTTTGTTCTCGCGATAAACAATTCGAATATGCTTTTTCTGGATGTTCAAGTTCTGAATATGCTCCTTTATTCGATCATTGAATTGAAGATAAGGGCTGACAAGGATGAGCTTGTCTTTTGTACGTTTGATAAGTTCCTCAAGAAAGAAGGACACACCACTAGTGTTCAGGAATTTCGCCATAGGATATTGTTACTTAACAGCTATCTGTTAAGTAATAGAGTTTACAAGCCGGTTTGACGATTCCTAGTGGGCTAGTGATCGAGTGGATCAGGTGGGTCAAGGAATCAATACTAAAGTAATAAATTCCGGTCAAGCGGCAATACCCACAAGTGCTGAAAAATCCACCCCACCTTTGGGCTATATATCACATGCTGACGTCAAGTGAGTCAAAGGTTTTTATAATAGCTAGTCTTCAGATCTTCAACAAACTGTTGCATTTGGATGATCCGCCCTAAAGGAATCTTTGGGGAAAGTTTGGTGAAGGAGTGAAGACCTTGATGCCATTCACTAATGAACATAGAGATGGATGGGTCTGCAAATTCGATGCTTACTTCCTCTCCTGATGAGACGTCAATACCTGACAAGCTATTTGAGTTAATCTTTGGAGAGATCATGTGAACGACACACATAGGAGTCAGAATATGTGGACTTGATACGTCTATCTTCTTAAAGTCAAACAATGGGAAAGCTGCAAAGTAATATTCCGGCACTGCATTAGATAAATCAATAAACGCTAAAAAGATTGCAGATAAGGGAACTTGTCCAGAAGTAAATCGCAGAACCTTGCGTTTTGCTTCATATAACTTTAGCCAATTTGCAATAGGTTCACCAAGGCGATTTGCAGTATTTATATTGGGATCGTACAATTCATTAATGAAAAGTATTAAATGGATAATTGACTTTAAATGAATGTCATCAGCAAATACGTGTCTCTTTGGATGGGCATAATAATTCCTTACTTGCCTTAAAACATTTGTATCTGTCGGAAAGTTTGTACTAAAATGCCCGTTTTGGGTTAACCAGTCAAACAAATTTTTAAGATCACGTTTTAATTCCCTTTTCTTGGTTTTTCGTTGCCACGGTTCGCCGGTAAGCTGTTCATATTTCCAAACCATTGCCATTTCAACCAACATCGTCATGTGTCCCGCAGCCATGTTAAAAAATTCATGTTCAAAGTAGCTGTGAGCCATTAACTTTCTGATCGTACGATATTGCTTGTGAACTTCGGGATGGACCGTTGGAATTAAAGCCACTTTAGGTAAATATGCTTTCTGGAATGATTCCCATGTATAATTACCCCATTTTGGATCTTTCTCAAGAGGTATAAAGTCACTCATATACAAATAGTTTTCAAATGCTATCAAGATGTAAGGAAGCAAAGCTTCACATGATGTACGCAGTCTTTTTGCGTAGATGAAGAGAATTTCAAATTTTCAGCACAAAAGTTTAAGAAGACTCCTTGCTGGTCCTGTATTTGGATGCGAAGAATATATTGAAAATGCGGAGAATAATAGCGTTATTTGCCGCATATTTTGCGGAGAATGAGTATATCCATTTATTAAAGGAGTGGCCGACTTTCAAATGGGAAGACGAAAAGATCATATTGCCTCTTTCAACGGTAAGGCATAAGCAGGGACGACTACTTGGAAAACTCGAAGGCCTAGGTTTTCGGTTGAGAGAAGAAGCCACGCTTGAAACACTAACTCAAGATGTAATTAAGTCCAGCGAGATAGAAGGAGAGAAATTGCCAGTAGACCAGGTTCGTTCTTCAATAGCAAGACGTCTAGGAATTGAGATCGCAGGTGAAGTTCCTGCGAATAGAATCGTTGAAGGTGTCGTGGAGATGATGTTGGACGCAACTCAACGATATGATTTGTTGCTTACCAGTGAACGCTTATTCGGATGGCATGCATCATTGTTTCCAACCGGTAGAAGTGGAATGTATAAAATACAGTAGGTGGCTGGCGTGATGATGCAACAGGTCCGATGCAAGTTGTATCTAGTGCAATAGGTAGAGAAAAAGTCCACTATGAAGCACCTGAAGCAGCGAAGCTTAATGTGGAAATGAATAGGTTCCTCGAATGGTTTAACAAAACCACTACGATGGACCCGGTACTGAAAGCTGCCATAGCACACCTGTGGTTTGTTACGATCCACCCTTTCGATGATGGTAATGGACGTATTGCCAGAGCGATTGCGGACATGCAGTTAGCAAGAACGGATACAAGTCGTCAACGTTTCTACAGTATGTCCGCGCAAATACAGCGTGAGCGAAATGTTTATTATGACATCCTGGAGAAAACACAAAAAGGAAATCTCGATATTACACAATGGCTGTTGTGGTTTATTGAATGCCTTGACAGAGCCATTTCATTGTCGGAAGAAAATCTATCAGGCGTAACGCAGAAAGCAAAGTTCTCGGAATCGCTTCAGGGTGTTGCTCTCAATGAGAGGCAACGAAAAATGCTGAATAAGTTAATGGATGGATTTGAAGGGAAGTTGACTTCGTCAAAGTGGGGAAAGATTGCGAAGTGCTCCCCGGATACGGCCCTTAGAGATATACAGGATTTGATTGAAAAAGGGATTTTGAAGAAGGAAGAAGGCGGTGGAAGAAGTACGAGTTATAAGATCAAATCCTGATTATTTGATTTTGAACACTAGTCGTGAGGTGATTATGCTGACTCCTTGAAAGAGAGCATTTGCACACCTCCCATCCAAAATCTTTATCTTAATAAATTGTCTGCCCTGAAAGTTTTAGAAAGCATCTATACATAATACTATGGCGAGATACTCACCACTTGAAGCTCTTTACAAAACAATCAACAGGATCCAGGCATGGTCAGGAACCTTGTTCTGGGCAGTTTTCATATTGTCAATGGCGTCCAGTGTTGTACCGGACTGGAGCGCGTACGGTATGGTCAAAGACGCGATTGATCTTATCAATATTCTTTCCATCCTCGCCTATTTCGTGCTCGAAGTTATTAAAGACTTCATTCTAGTTCCTGATACGGAACAAAAAAGGCGCGATGACTTTATTGACAACTCTCTTGGTACGAAATATTTGCTTGTTAACTCTGTTGATTATTATGACAACGAAGAAGTGCCTGAAGGTCTATACAAGACTGCCGTAAACTTGTTCGAGAATATTTTCTTTACGTCAATTTTAATAAAGACACTCACGGTCAGAAAGATTGTACTGCCTGCTCTCGTTCTTTCTTCGGTTTGGGTGTTTGCATTCTATGGATTCAGTAACGTTCCAATTGCACTTACCGTTCTTCAGGTGTTCTTTTCGACTCAAATTCTCGGTGACCTAATCAAACATCTCATCCTTCGCTCACAGCTTGACGGTATGCTGAACATGACAATTGCGTTATTCAAGCATCCCGATTTAAATATTAAGATAAACGATCATCGCGCAGACTTCTATCGCATCTGGCTTCGATATGAGACATTAATCAGTCGAATACATCCAGGTATCCCGGGTAAGATTTTTAACCAGTACAACGCGAAACTAATGGAGGATTGGAAAAATTTAAAAATAAGGTTCGCTATTCAATAATGCTCTCCATAAATCAACACTTACACCTACTGGCCAATGAAAGCTTCTGCATCAAAACTAGCAGTTCTGAAGCTGCAAAGATTGATGCCTCAATAAACCATCTCAAAAGTAATCTCATTTCCTATTTTGACGAAGCAGTAATCGAGTTGATTGAGTTTGGCTCATATACAAGAGACACAGTTTTACCCAAGGCCATTGATCCATTACGGGATGTTGACCTTATGATCATATTCGATCATTCTAATCTGAAGGTCAACCCAATCACTTACCGAAAATACATTCGAGACTTCAGCGATTTTTACTACCCTAGATCGTCGTCGTTCAAAGCAAAGCCAACCGTAGTCCTTGAATTCAATCACGTACGCTATGATCTTGTACCCGCCTATAGAGACACCGATTTTTTCGGTGATGATCTATTTTATATTCCTGAAAGTGATATGAATTGGATGAAAACAGACCCTTATGGATTTCATGACAAGCTTGAGAAGAAAAACAACAACAACAAGAAACTAATTAAGCCGTTGATCCGACTTCTGAAAGCCTGGAATGCCAAGGTTGGCTATCCCGTACCATCGTTCGTCTTGGAACAAGACGTGGTGGCAACTACGTATTACTTCTTGAACACACTGGAAGAATACTTTTTTGATGCTATCGGCTCACTGGATACTTCGTATTCATCAGAATCGGCCAATAATAAGGTCAAAGCTCTTAAGGAAAATGCAAACAAAGTGCAGAGGGCATTGGAGAATGGCAATGCTAAACAAGCCTTAAGATGGCTCGCGCACATATTACCTTCTTGAGAACCATAGACCACGGATAGATTTGGGATAAATGTTAATGACAGACACGATAAATCACCTAGAAATCTTGGCCAAAAGCCTAGAGATTGATCCGGATAAAGTCGCCGCGATTGATAAATCAATCGCTTACGCGACGGAAAAGCTTTGGGGCGAATTTCAGGACCGTCTCGACAAGGTAATCGTATTCGGCTTCTATGACAGAGGTACTCTTGTTGCACAGGATCCTGATGCCGACGTTGACATCATGGTCCTTTTTAAGAAGAAGGAAGTACAACCTCAAACATATCTGAAACAGCTGAAAAATTTTGGCGAAAAGTATTATAACCGATCCGACATATATCGAGACTTCCCAACGGTGGCGATTGATATGAGGCACATCAAACTTGAATTTGTTCCCGCTTATCTGGATACGTTCTCTAATGAAAAGAAAATTCCTGATCGCAAGAACAAAGAATTTAAATGGATCAGTACCAATCCAACAAACTCTAAAAATAGGCTGATTGAAAAGGCTAAGGCGACCAAAGGTGCAGCTATCCGGGTGATTAAGATTGTAAAGTATCTAAACATTCTCCACGAAAAGCCATTTGATTCTTTCTTAGACATCGAACGGATGATCGTAAATAGTGACATTTCTTCCTCTGACCTAAGATCATTTTACATGGAAGCTATACGGCTCTTATTGGCTTCGGCCAAAACTGAACAACAAATCAAATTTGCAAAAGTCATTTCCGAACGGCATCGCCGATTGAGAGTGTTAGAAAAGGAAAGGATGCCAGAGTATATTCATACTGAAATGGAATTGTTTTTGCCTTTACCAAAATAAGAATCTAAATGATCTACAAGGAAGAGATCGATTCGAAAGCTAATGAATTTGGAATTCGCCCTTCCGATGTTCAGCGTGACTACGTATTTGGCTGGGTATTGGTCGGTGTTTACACGGCAAGTGAACTGAAAACTCATTTGGTTCTTAAAGGAGGCAACTGCCTTCGTAAGGCCTATTTTGAAAACGCACGGTACTCTGCCGACCTTGACTTCTCCATCCAGTCAAAACTTTCAGATGGCTTCATCCGTAAGGAGCTGAATAAGGTATGCGATTTTATTAAGGATACTTCTGGGGTTTCCTTCGAGAAGGAACTGAATACTGTTAAACCAGTAATGGCGATTGACAGTCAACGCACGGTCTATGAAGCTAGGCTATATTTTAAAGACTTTTATGGAGTACGTAGTCCATTTGTGATCAAGATTTCACTAGATATCACCGAGTTTGATAAGATATATCTTCCCGTGCAGACGAAAGGGATTATCCATCCGTATTCAGATAAAAAAGATTGTAAAGCAAATCTTCGCTGTTTAAAACTTGAGGAAGTGTTTGCCTCAAAGCTCAAGTGTCTTTTACAACGCAGACAATCAAATGATCTCTATGATTTTTTGACATACATTCTATTCGAGCCTAAGCTAAACAGACAGGAGATTGTCTCAACATTTTTAAAGATGACGATCTTCAGTGACAGACCTGGTATCGCAAAAAATCTCCTCTTAGGGCTTCCTTTTTCCGAGCTAAAATTATTGTGGGATAAGTTTGTTGTTTGTCCACCACCCGGCTTGATGGAACCTGAAGATGCGATACGGACGTTTAAAGAAGAGATTAATGAACTATTTGGGAAGTATCCAAACATCAGAAGCAAGGGCGATTTCTTTCCTGCTAAATCCCGGAACATGATTTTAAGTGCCGCAATTTCAAAGACACAACTAAAGATTGAATATGATGGTTGGGTACGATATGTTGAGCCATACAGTCTTGCGTTCAAAACTGCGAAGGGCAAGACGGCGAGAGAATATTTCTATGTGTACGATCTCACGGGCGGATCTTCAAAGCCAGGTGTCAAATCTCTCGTAGCGGACAAACTCACTTCGATTGAGAATACGGATATTATCTTCGAACCTCGGTATGAACTAGAGTTATCTAAGGCAGTAGAGGCTCATCGCACAGCGTATTTTCAAAAGCCCTTTGGAGGGAATATGATAACAAAAAAATCTTCACGGCATCGGAGATAAGTGACCTGCTGAATCTTTCAATGCGATTGATTCGAAAATTCGCACTAAAGTTTAGATGCTTCAACTTTAATCCTGTAGATTTTCCTTACCCGGAACTCATTCGTTTTCACTTCTGACTTGTCTTTTGACCTTGTCTTTACCTTTGGATCGTTTCCCAAAAGAGTAAGAATCTCATAAAACATGTAATGGTCATTGTTGAATGGGATCTGTAGTTTCAACAGGTCAATCAAATTGCTATCGTCTGCATCCTTGAACATTTTCATGATGGAATCTGACTTAACCCCTTTAAGATCGCGCGCGAAAGAATACTCGTCCAATAGCAGTGCCACGTCAATATCACCTGGATTTTCCTTGGTATCCACAAAACTACCGCCAACTAATATTTCTATATGTGTTAAGCTGTAAAGCTCTGCGCACTTTTTAAGTGCATCTTTCAATATCGCAATCAAATGACTTCGCGTATTACCTGTGCTAAATCGGAGTTCAAACTCCTTGAGCGTTACATCAACTACTTCCGGAATTGCAGGACATATCGCTTCGGTTTTCAAATTATATTTCCAAGCAAGAAAGCAAAAGTATCTGTACTCAAAACGATTCAAACCTTGTCTTGAGCGCTTTAATTCAAGAAGTTTAAATATTTCTCGTCGCTCCCGCTCTGACAGTATGAACCGTGGATTGAACATCTTCAGATTTCTATGTTCAACAAGTAAATCGGCTAATATCTCCTCATTTGGATTTTTTACTCTTGTGTGGAGTTCATAAAATAATAGTCGATCAGCTTCTGATAGATTTCCATTGAGGATTATTTCCTGTGTTAGGGCCTGATACTTTTCTTCTATTTCCATAGTGATTCCCGGTCCATTAGTTGAACTGAATTACTCCTTGCAACAACATCAGATTGTTGCTCCAATATACAACCGCATTTGTAATGTCATATAAATGCTATTTAAAGCTTCTTACCTTTGTTTAACATTGATGTTCTTTGACTCCCTCCAAGGTACCATTGATCCCCAGTGACTGAATCCTTTCACTCTTTGAATGAATTGGGCTAACGGTCGGTCCATTCTACGGATATTTTTACATCGCGTTTTATTTCTGCTTGTGCGGCCGCAGGCCTTTTGCGTGCTGGCGCATGGCGTTTTGTGTCCATTGTGAATTATTCAATTTAAAACCGCTTCACTATGTCAACCCCCAATTTATCCGAGTTTGAACAGGAATTTGAAATGGAAGTTTTAAGCGATGATTCTTCATCCGAAGTTGATGATCATGAGTACAGCTACGAAGTAGCGGATGAGCTTGATCAAGGCGAGCTTTCCCATGAGTTGGAAGCTGATGAGGAATTTGAAGTCGACGATGAATTGGAAGCTGATGAGGAATTTGAGGTTGACGATGAATTGGAAGCTGATGAGGAGTTCGAGACTGACTATGCGTCGTGGAGCCGGGATGGGAATTATGATCGTGATCGGGAGTTTGAGAGCCGGTTGTACAAGGCGATCCGTTCGAATGCTGACAATGAACTGCAGACGGAGTTGGAGTTGGATGGTGTGCTCCACGAGATGGAGCAGGATTATTTTTTTGGATCGGCGAAGCGGTGGTTAAAGAACAAGGCGAAGAAGTACGGGAAGTTTGCGATTCCCGGTTATGGTGCTCTGAAAGCTGTTTCTGCATTGGGGAGACTGAAAGTCAGAAATCTCCTCAAGAACAAGTTATTGCAGACTGCTGCCGGTTTTATTCCCGGTGCCGGTCCGATCATTAGTAAAGGCATGGGTATCGCGAGTACGATGATGGATAATGCCGATGCAGCCAAGCAGAAGATCCGGGATATTGTTCAAGTGGGGAAGGATGCCTATCAGAATCTAGCGGCCGCCGTTCCGGATGCGCAAAATGAATTTGAAGTTGTCGATGCTGCAAAGGTTGCGCTTCAGAAAGCGCTTTCGAACCAACGTGCGGTTCCGCGTCGTTTGCCGGGGACAGGTATGCGTGGTGGTCGTCGCAAGCGTGTTTATCCCTTGGCGCCCGGCGCCAGCGTTGCCGTGTATTCTACGAAGATTTCGATCAACCACGGCCAGCAGGTAATTCCGCTTGTCGCTGGCTCCGTCGTTGTTGTCAAGCCAGGCAAGCTTGTTGTTGGGGAGCCAAAATAGGGGATGTGATTTCGACTTCACATCAGCCGGTTTCCCTTTTACTTTCCAAGGTTGAGGCGTTGCGGGCGCGTACCGAATTGCTCACGGGGTTGAGCAAGGTGGTGACGACCGATCGTGATGCTGCTATTTCATCGCAACAATGGTATGCCATCAACAATCAATTGAATGCGATTGCCAACAAAGTAGCACGGCAGCTGGATGTGTTTAGTGACGCGTATTTGAATCGGTCCGCGAGCGGGTTGGAGCATCACAAGCTGGTGAACACGTTGGGAGAGATTGAGTTGGAGTTATCGCAGGCCTATAGTTTTTACGATACCTATATGGACATCCTTACACAACGGTTGAGTCCTGTTCTCGGACCCCTTCTTAAGGGCTGTGATGTGATTGCTGCGGATGGGTTGAAGCATCCCTTCCTGACGGCGGTTACGCGGAGTCCTATTGTTTATTGTGATCGTGGTTTTGGTGCCAGCATTTTACGTGAGGGTGTGACGCTTGCGAAGACCGTCAATCCTGTTGCCTTCATTGCGATACCGTATTCAAGGCTCGCGGAGAAGTATAATTTGATGTCGATCTATCATGAAGTTGGTCATCAGGCGTTGACGAAGCTTGACCTCGTGAGACCCTTTCAGCAGGTCTTTTCCACGTGCATAAAGCGTGCAGGCGGCAGTGCGTTGCTTCAGCAGTTGTTTAGCAATTGGTCAAAGGAGCTCATTCCTGATTTTTGGGCTTTTGGTTTAACGGGTATGGGGCAGACGTCGTCGATGCGCGATGTGCTGTTGGTTCCGCAGGCGATGGCCTTTGGTGTGTCGCCGTATCAGCAGCATCCCCCTTCGTACCTGCGCTTCCTGGCGTCGGTAGAGTGGTGTCGTTTCTTGTGGGGTCGAGGTGAATGGGATTCGTGGCGTGAAGCCTGGGAGCGGTATTATCCTGTTCGGCATACAGACAAGGCGACTGTTGAGATTATTACGGAAGCAAAAAAATATTTGCCAGCGATTGCGCGTGCTACGATTACCACACGGTTTAAGAAACTCGGACGGAAGGCTATCGTGAGTTTGTTTGATATGGACAGCATCAGCCCGTATCACTTGCGGCAGTGTTTTACGAGGCCGCATTTTGCGCGTTCACCCATAGGGGTACAGTTAGCATCCTTTCGGTTATTACGAGACAAGAAGAATATGCCGATTGAGCGGCTTAACCACATTGTTCATTCGTGGCTTATTCAATTACCTCAGCGAACTATTAATCATCAATAAACATTAACGATCATGGGCTTATTTCATCCTGCACCTGCGCTCAAGTTTGAATGGCGCGATATGCCGTTTTTTATCCGCGACTACTACAATTATATGTTGGGGATAGTATTCGAGAAGGAAAAATCGGCTATCGCCGACAAGACGTCTTTTAAGTATTATAACCCTGCGAACTGTCTAACGCTTACGGAATTCACAACAGGAGGCAAAGAGGTTTCCTATTGCGCGGATTACCTGAAGGCTTCCACTCAAGATCATGTTGACGCGGCATGCTTCCCTGTCTTCAGGTATGATCGAAGTTCGATCTTGATTAAAGACCCTGTGACTGGGAAGGAGAGTGATCACAAATATGCAATAAACTGCCTTGGCATGGGCTCTGTTATCTGGCTTTATTACTATGAAAAGATGGGCATCTTTAAAATTCTGGGCGCTCTTCTTGATGATTACAACTACAAGGGAAAGTATACGATCCGGATAAAAGATCAGTACAGTGTGCTCATGGAGCATATCTCGATGCTTTACCGGATGGGTGTGGCGTCGAATCTTCGCGACCGCGTAACACTTTGTGAGCGGAGTATCGGTCTGACGATCGAGAACAACTACGGGATGACCACAACGCAGAATGAGAGTTTCATGAAGACGTTCGATAGCATCCGGAATCAGGCGTTAGAGCACTATGCTTACCGACGATTGGACAATGCGATTGGCTCTGCTTCGGGTGCTGCGCGATCTTCTGTTGCCACGTTAACAACGATCAAGGATTCGCTGGAGAATCTGAAGAGTCAGTTCCAGCCTTTCTACTATGGACGCAACACGATCAACACGTTTCTGGGCATTGCCACGGTGTATGCTACGCTTTGTCTTGTTCGACTTCTTCGTGGTGATATTGGAATTTCTCCGCAGTATGATAAGCCCCAGGATTTTATTCCTGCGGCCTACGATATTCTGGTGTTGGGAAAGGCTGCTGTCAACTCGGACAACAACAGGTTCATCACGTATGATAATTGTGCTTCCTACGGTTATCGTCTATTGACAGATTTTGAGTTGGTGAACACCTCGGCGTTTAATCCGAGCAGCAATCTGGACGATCCGTTGAACCTATGGATTAACAATATCGAGCCGTTGGTCGAGGGGTATAAGCAAGCGGTCGCGTCCATCAAGCCTTAAGCAACGGTTGCCATGGAGCGGAATTTACTGCTGCGCGAGATTGATGATCTATCATCATCGCGACAATTCTTTTGGCGCCCGATCGTCATTCCATCGCGGATCGTCGGAGGAAGTTTTTCGTTTACCGACAAGGCGAGAATTGTCAAGTCTATTGTTGATGACAGTGCTACGGAGCTAGCGCGCTGGCAAGGGAAGGTAGAGACCGATACCGGCATGTATGATGTTGTCAAAGGGTATTGGCGTAGTGGTGTGGAGGTCAGTGCAGGAGAGGCGTCGACGATTATCCAGGAGCGTAAGGCCGACATTGTGGGCAATGTTGCTGAACCGCGTCATCCCTGGAGCGCCGCGTTTGTATCGTACATTATGCGCCGCGCCTATCCTTCTTTTCATAAGTCGCGGGCTCATAACCGGTACATCGCATGGGCGAAGGACAACCGGAGTACCGGGGCTCATCCGTTTCAGGCTTTTCGCGTTACCGAGGTCGCGGTAGAGGCTGGTGATATTATTTGTTTTGCCAGGAGCAAAAAAAGTTGGGCAACCTATGACAATGTTGCTGGCAAGCTGACGCATGGGGATATCGTTACCCGGGTCGAGAACGGTTACGCCGTTACGATCGGTGGTAACGTCAATAAGAATGTGGCCGAGAAAACCCGTTCCTATCGGTTGGATTCGAGCGGCTATCTGCAGCAGCAGTATGTTACTGTGGGTCGCAAGAAGCTGCCCCGGTTCATTGCTATCATCAAGTTGTTGCCGTACTACGAGAAAGGCAGCGTCGTTTCGGATGATGATGGTGTCGGTGGCGTTACTACCCGTTATGAGGTAGATCAGGAATTATCACTGCCCGCAGACAACTCCAGTACGTGGGCCAAGGCCCGGGACAAGTTTTCGAAAGTCTCCTGGGACATTACGCCCCAGCAGAATCGTGGTGAGTCAGACGAAGATTATGAAGTCCGAAAGACAACGTTTATCAATCGGATCCATGGTGTGTTAACGCGCGCGAAGAAAGATCCTGCGGACTGGTTTGCCAGTTTTACACGGGCCACGTTTTTGGGTGTTGCTATTAATAATCCAATTCACGTTGAGTTGGCTACCCATTTGTCATTTGTGGAGAACGCCTTACGGGTAAAGTACGGCAGCGAATCGGCAGCAGCCCGAACGTTGGGATTGTCAGCGACTATTTCCGGGGGGCGTGGAGAATCGGCAACGGCCTCCGTTTCCATGCACACCTTTGGTCTGGCGATCGATCTTGAAATTCATGACAACCCTTATCTGGGTGGCGCTATAAATTTTGGGAAGAAGAATCAGAAGGAAAAGATGCGTCAGCTTAAGGCTGACGTTTACATTCTTTCGGCCGCTCCCAAGGTTCCCAAGAAACTGGATGTCCTGGATGTCATCTTCAAGCGTGCCGGTGTATTGATCAATGGTACAGCGTCGACCTATCCCCGGGGCTACACGGAGGACAGGCGTTTGGCGTTGTACGACAACCTGAAAGCGCTCAATGATCTGACCATAAAATATTTCAACCTTGTTGAGCCCGCGCATACCGGTGAGCTGGCGGTGCTATTGAAGCGTCACAATCTTCAGGAGTGGCGAGGCCTTTCGGATGCTGATGCGATGACGCTGATCAAGAAAGATTATGATTGGTTTCGGGCGTTGGTGTCGCGGTATTCGAAGGAAGTATGGGTGAAGGGTGCTGGCAAAAAGAAAGTCAAGAAAACCGTTCAGGATCATTTGTTGAAAGAGAAAGGATTTTTGTCACTTGACCGGAGGTTGGTGGAAGATCTTGGATTATCGTGGGGTGCAGTGTACGGAGACATTATGCATTTTGATATGCGCAATACAGGTGTTGGTCGGCTTTTACATCGGCATATATAATCTGATTTAGTTACTACTGTCATGGAACGAAATCTTCTTCACGCTGAGATAGAGAACTTACGGAGTGGTTCGTCACAGTTCCGGGACCATTTCTTCGGATCGGCGCTGCCGCTTGCTGCATACCGTCTGACGGAGGCTGTGAAGCAGGAGGCTGCGTTGGAGCAGCAGGGTTATTCTGCGTCGACTCTTTACGGAGGATTTTCACTGACAGCAGGTGACGATGATACGCAGGGAAAATATGGAGGCGTGATTCATGCGCGTGCGAAGCACGTCCTGCAATTACAACACGATTTGGTGGCGTTGGGTTTCAGGATCCGAACGAAGAAGCCGGATGGAGCTTTTGATTTTGAAACCGAGCTAGCCGTTCGTGAGTTCCAGATCTATTCGAAGATGGACTTCGTTGCTGTTCAGGGAAGTCGCTTGGGGCCGGCGTCGTATTATGGCGAGTTGTTGGAGCGACATCGCAATGACGCCAAGTATACTGGTCTCGTTAGCGGTGTTGTGAATGCTGAAACACGGCGGAGGATTTTATTCTGGCAGCAGCAAGGTTACCGGTGTCCGGTGATTGTTGAGACCTGGAGCCTAACGAAAAAGAAGACGCGGTCGAAGATCGTGAAAGGGAAAGACAATATCTGGCATTATAAGGATGTTGTGGATTCCGGCCCACGGATGTATGTTCGTGATTTTACAAATTACTACACAACACCGTCGGGTAAAGTAAGTGATGGGTTGGTGGCCCTGGGATATTATTCGCGTTTCAGGAAACTTGGTGGCCCCAGTTCAGAAAAAAATGTGAGTTGGCCGGAGTCAGAGATCACCCCGCAGATGTTCCTGCGCAAACCCTTTACGAGCATGACGGGGCCAGAGAAATCAACCTTTAAGGTTATCCGCGCCGTGTCGGAAGTTGAGTGTGGCGGGCGTGTTGACCAGATGAATGCATACGATGACGCGTTTGTGTCGTTTGGACCCTTTCACTGGGTATTTGCCATTTTCAGTTATGCCCCTGTTGACAAATCCAATCCTGCGAAAGGCAAGAAGCTGGTCATCTCGAAAGGCGAGATAGCCGCCTATTTTGCTTTTTTAAAGGAGCGTGATCCTGGCACGTTCACGAAGGTGTGCTCATTTTTTGGTGTAGATGTTACGTTGGACTGGAATGCGGACGGTGTCCCTTACTTTGAGCGGAGTCAGCGTAAGTATGTGAAGGGCAAGGTGAAGTTGCAGCGTGAATCGGGATTTCTTGAGATGCCTGAAAGTGGTCAGGAGGGTATGGATTTCTGTAACTATTTCCGGAGCTGGCATTGGTTCTATCGGTTTGTGATGGCGGCCCGCACCATTCCCGGTTTTCAGCAGCAGATGTTTGACTTCGCCATCTTCCGGTTGAAGAATTTGCTTGATATGCCGGTCGAGAATTTTGCCTTCCGGGATGGAAGCGGTAGTTCCTACAAGCCCAAGCTTGCCGAGCTTGTTACTTCCGAGCAGGCAGTAGCGATGACGTTGCGTGTTCACGTACGGGCTCCGGCGTTTGTGAGTCATTTAGGAAGAGCGGGTGCTGCGAGTACGTTTCGGACTATTCTCCGAAACGGGTTAGCGAATATGACCGCCAACGGTCTGGCGGATGTCGACAGACCCAGTCGCTGGGGTGATGCCCATGAGCGTATTCTGATTGACGTGATTAAAAATCATACCTATTCGGTCGGTGGCTTGAACCAGAGTGTCCCTCAAGTTTGCGACTACGTGGGGACAGACGCGTTATCAGGTGTACGAAATTCATTTTCACTTTTGACACGTTAGTATGGAAAGGGATTTACTTTTTGGTGAGGTTGAACATGTTCTTGCAGCAGCGGTACGCCCTGTTGAGCATGAACTACCGAGTACAACGTTGTCAGGTGGCGGAACGATCCATTATGTTGATTTGACGGCAGGTAAGCTGAAGTTTCCGAACAGCGCTATTTACATTCCCGGGGACTTCAAGGTTGGGGAGGAAGGCGTGGATGTCATCCTTTATTTTCATGGTTTGATCATCGATGCCTGTTCGGGCGATCCGACAGTGTATGGACGACGCGGGATGAAATCGTATCTCGAGGGGAACAAATTTTTCCAGGATTTGTGTCCGATCGTATCGGCTTCCGGCAAGCAGGTGATTTTCATTGCTGTCACGTGGTTGATGAAACTGAAGGACGGCAAATACGCTTACGAAGGCAAGGCGGGTCACCGAAACAACATTGGCGTTATCGGGTTCAATGCTTTGCTGGATAGTTGCCTCGCCAAGATCAGCGGGTTACTCCCCACGCCGTTCCCGCTGTCCATCCGGACTATTGTTCTTGCTGCCCACTCTGCGGGAGGTGCGCCCATGCAGCGCATTATTGGTGGTGTTGATGGTGCGTTTGATCAGCGTTATTGGTCTAAGGTAAAGGAGTGCTGGGGTTTCGACAGTCAATATACTACTGCGACGAAAGCATGGGCGACCTGGTTGGCGGGGAGCAAGGAGCGCGTTTACAGACATTATTCCGTTGGTCGTGTACTTCCCAGGGAGCATGATGTGGTGGCCTTCAAGAAGAAATATCCGAAGCACAGTGTTCCCCCGTATATGAATGTTTCAAACCTCTGGTTTTCGTTGCTGTCGGTGCGGGAAGTTGATGGCTTACAGTATTCTTTCAGCAGCAAGAAGACAAGTCATTGTGCGATGGTCAACCAATCGCTCGGGGAGTGTCTCGCGAATTCACTGGCATTGCGGTGACTTAAATTTACAGACCGATCAATTTTGTTTTGAATGGGACGTGATCTATTATACCATGAGCTTGAGCAGCTTTCCTCCCATGAGGTAGCCAAGCCGTTGCCTGTGGTTCAACCCTCTAGTATCCATCTTTACAATACCGACTTATCCGCGCCGTACAGCGGTGGCAATTTTGATTTCGCGTATGTGGGAGGTTCATCGGAGGCTACGGTGACGTTTCGCACGTTTGTGTCGTTTCGAAGGAACTTCAGCGAGAAGGCTAAGAAACTTTTCAAGCAAAACCTCGAACGTGCTGTTGCCGTGTGGGATAATGCGGCGGAGTTGCGTTTACGCGATCTTGACGGGAAGTATGATACGCGAATCCGGTTGCGTTTTAAACTTGAATTTGTCAATGATGTCAAGCATGCGAACAAGAAGACCGACGTACATCCGGACGGCAGGTGGTCCTCGTGGTTCAATGGCGCAGGCCGGGAGATCGTGATGCGTGATTTGAATGTCTTCATTGGGTCGTCGCGGAATGTTTTGGTGCATGAGTTGGGTCATGTCTGGGGCTTGCTGGATGAGTACGACACGAAGTGGATTGAGATGAAATTCAGTCCGGGGCATGTTGGGAGCGGGTCGCCGTTGCTTGCCGATAAGCAAGCCATTATGAACCTGGGCTACCAAGATGAGTATTCAAATTCCGGTGAATTCAGGACACGCTATTTCATGCATGTTGGACGGAAGATATTGGATGCTTTCTGGGGGCTGAAGCGATACATGCATCCGATTGTCGTTGGTGGCCGGACGGTGGCCACTACTGTCAGTGGGCGAATCTATTTATTGAAGAAGGATATTCATGGGAGTCCTGCTGATACTACGAGCCTTACGGCTATCAATCCGTTGTTTAGTCGCATTCAGGTATCCCGGCGTGGGCATGTGAAAGCGCGTGATCGTGAACTTGAGCTGTGATTTACTATTAAATGATTGTGTATGGAACGGGACAAATTATACCACGAGATTGAACAACTTTATTTTGATCGCGAAGTTGTACCGACCACGTTGCGGATGCGGAAGGATGAAACGCGAAAGGTTCGGGCCAGAATTCTGTGGCCCGCCCTTGGCTTTCCTGCTGTGATCAGTCCGGATGCGCGGTCCACCGGCACGCCACTTGCTGATGGTGATGCCCGCACGTGCATTTGTGTTTTGTTGTTGTCTGATCAGAAGTTTTTATCGAAGGAAGATGCTGCTAACTATTTGCGTTATGTATCCTGGGATGATCGCAGTCGCCGCCATATTCCTGCTGGTCATCAGGGATCATTTGCCGCGCGTGACATCGAGGTACGTAATGATTCGGGAAGTCCAGGGCTTCGCATGCCGGGCTGGAAAGATGTCCATGGTTTCGGTATTGCCTTTGGTGGCAACCGCGATGGTGAGCATGGGGTTACCGTTAAGTTAGCTGATTATGTAAAGAATTTTTATCAGCGGAGTGGGCTGCAGTACCTGCATGAAATCAGAATTTATGAACGCGCGTCGGCGCAGCTCCAGGATGGACGATACAATCTTTTTTGGAATAGTGATGACACGAAGGAGGAAGCCCCCTCACCAGAACTGAAGTTGTTACTTGATCGCTATGCACTTCCCAAGCGTCAGTCCCTGGCGCTATGGAATACCCAGCCGAAGTTTCTGCTGGGTGAGTATGAATATGAGTACGGTAGTTTGCAGAAGCCTTACCGCAATGATTTACAAATGCGCAAGCAACGTGCCGAGATATTGCACCCGCTGTTTGTACAACGGTTGATGAACAATGGCCTTACCGTTGGGCACATTACGGATACCCATGTTAGTGTACGTTCCAATGTTTACGAGGAAAATTTAAAGGGCGCGAACACGTCGGCACAATTTAACAATTGGAATACCAGTTTTGTTAAGGCATACGAAGCTGCCAAGAAGGGTTCAGATATTTTACTACTGACGGGTGATTTGGTTGACTATGGTCGCGGTCACTGGGGATTGACGGGGAAGGATAAACTCGGCGAGGACCGCCTTTATCATGCTGACCGGAACTGGTTTCTTTTCTATTATTTGCTGGCGTCTGGAAATTCGTATCAGAAGCCGACGTACACGATCCTGGGCAATCACGACTGGCGGTTGAATCCGTATCCACCATTTGCTATCGCCGGGGCGCCGTCGCCTACGGCATTTTTTCATAACCATCTTGCTTTGGACAAGGACGTTCCGAAAGGGAAGAAGCGAGAGACAAGGCGGCTTCTGGAAGTTGCGCATGGTCCGGGTATTGAGCGGAAGTTCACCTATTACCTGGCCACGGATGGTGCGTTCATGAAAAAATTCTGGCAAGATGGTTCGTTGCTGAAAACGGTCGGCAAGCTGGTCGCGCAAAAGAAGACCATGGATGAGCCCCACCTTCCTGTTGAAACTACCGTTGAGTCCGTGGGTTGGTATCTTATGGCTATCAATCCCTTTCTTGATTATTCGTTCACGTTGCCCGGCGACGAGAAAGTGTTGATGTTAGATTGGGCGGAGGATGAGGATCTTTTCTTTCCGCTGGTGTCGGGTGGAAAAGACTGGCCTTTTATGCCGTGGGATGTTAAGAAGGCTACCCTTCCCGGGCCGAAGGCCAAGAACAGTTTAACGACTGTCCAAAAGAAAATGGTCGAGGATTTTGTGGGGTCTCCCGGCAGTTCAAAATTTATTGGTATTCACACACCGCCGATTGGTCCGTATCCGGATTGGTCGGATGCCGATTTACAGTCGGGCCGGAAAGTCTATGGGCCGGATGAACGTGCTCGCGGTCCCAAAACATACGCCACCAAACGACCGGATGGTAACATTGAGAAATGGAATGGACATCCGTTCTATGCCGTTCTGCCGGACAAGGGCGAGTTTGGTACGGTTGCGGACTACGGGTCGTTCAGTAAGGAGCGAGCGTGGTTCATTAAGCGACTGGCGGATCCGAAGTCTGGTGTTCGCGCTATTTTTTCGGGGCACATTCATCGCGATGGTCTTTTTGCTGTTCATACACCAACCGAAAAGGAGAGCGGACCGCTACTCAACGGAAGGATGCTGGTTAAGAGTCTCCTTTCTCCCGCGAGTCCTTCCGACAGGGTGCGCATTGTCGGGCTTGAGAATTTCGGTTACCGGTATCCACTCTATATTAATACAACGAGTGCGGGTCCCCGTGGTGACTTTTTTTCGCGAAAGATTACTTCTGCCGAATCTGATCAAGGAGGCTTGACCATTCATCCCGGTTATTCGCTGGTTGATGTTATGAAGGGAGGTGCCGTCCGTCGTGTTCAGTTTTTGTCTATTTGAGATGTTGGGCCAGCAGACCTGATGGCAATTTTCTATTGCTATCAGTCGGCCTATTGGTTTGAGGTTACGCGTTGTGCAGTTACGGTCCGTTATTTGTTTTTTTTCTGCGAGCACATGCGTTGCGTGGCTTTGGATTGCGCGTTGCTTGTGGGGCCATGCAATGGGTGTGCGATTAGTTTATCGAGCGCCTATATATTCGGTATTTTGGTGGATGGAAAAAAAGTGTATCTTAGTAAAGGATTCCTTGCCCCACCTGATCCAATTGATCACCAGCCCACCTGGAATCTGTTTGTCTGTGACACTGCCGACTTTGTGATGTTGTGACGTGAATTATCTCCTGCGCGCGCAGCAAATTTCTTCCTTCATTATCTGTTTTTGTTGTCGAGTCTTTGGTAAGCATTACTAACCTGTTACCTATATGAAAACGATGTTATTACTTTCGATGGTTTTCCTGGCTCATGTTGGCTTGGCGCAACAAAAGGAACCTGAAAAATCAGATTCGTCCTCAGTGCCGAAGAACTCACCAACGGCACCTGCAGCACCTCCAGACGGATCTTCGAATGAGCTTGACTCGTCGTATTTTTATATCCGTGCGTATTCCGACTTTGTTGGACTCCAGGATGATCAACCCAATGGGTTGCTTCAGACAGAATTTTTCTTTGACTGGAACTTGCGGCTTAACTATGATTCCGCGAAAGCACTTGTCTTTTTTTACAATCTTGTTTTGCCGGAAGTGGGGATTTTGAAACTTGATGAGAAGGAGCGATACCTTCCTGTTCTTTATGGTGAGACCACGAATCGGACGATGCTTAATGCGACTGACCTTGTCAAGTATGCGAACCTGCGTCTGGCTGCTAAACTGAATATTCTGAAGTTGAAGCTCAACAGCCTAAACCGATTATACCTCGACGGCTATGCGGTTCACTACCGGACGGGGATTACGGACTCCACGCGAAAAGAGCCTGAGAGTATCTTTAATACGTTTGGAGCAGGTGGAAATATTCTATTCCGCAGCTATAAGAAGAACACAAAATTTCGGCTTGACCTGATGTACTCACTTTTTTGGCTCAAGAGCACGTCCAACCGTTATGACTTGGTATCCTCTTCGGCGGATGCGGAGTCAACCGTTATGACTGATGATCAGGTATCCAATGATACATCGCCCTTGTCAAACCTGAGCATTCAGGTTGCCTTTGAGGGTAAGACCCATAGCTTTCTGCGCTTCTCTTACACGAACAACTGGTTCACCTTTGGCAAGAGTCCTGATTTTTACAACGGCTTTTGGCAGGTACAGATCGGCGTGAGCAAGCGCATCACGTTGTCAACCATTGGAAGTGGAAAACCAAAAAAAACCTGAGCTATGAATTTTACACATTTTATCAACGTAGACCTTGCGCGGGTCTACAATTCATCCAAGAAGAAAGACGCCAAGTTGATAGCTACATTGGCGTGGGGAGATGCCATTGAAGTTGTTAAACAGACCGCCGGTTATCTGGAGATTCGTCTTCGCCGAGATTCTAAGTCTGTTGCCGGCTTCCTTGTTGGTCCTTCTGCGATCCTCCAGCGTGTGGTTGCACCGTTGGATTCGAACCCGGTTCTGAAGGTTGATTTCGTGGATGTTCAGCAGGGTGATGGCGCGGTGATTGAGACACCTGGCGGAAAATTGGTGTTGGTGGATGGTGGCGATAACCAGATGTTTGCGCGGTATCTTGCGGGCCGCTTTGGCGGTACTACGGCTAAACATCCGAAGGAGGTCAGTTGTATTGTCGTGACGCATGGTGACGCTGATCACTTCAGTGGTCTTATTGAGATTCACAAGACTGAGAAGGATAGGGATCTCGACGAGTGGAAACGAATTTTTCTGGCCCCGGAGCGAATCTACCACAACGGACTAGTTAAGCGACCCAGCAAGAAGGGAAAGAAGGATCGAAAGGAAACGGAGATGTTTGGTGGCACTAAGGAGATCAATGGCAGCCTGTATGTTACGGAATTGGTTGATGACTTGACCGGTGTTGATAGTGGAGCAATGAACAAGTTTTTCGTGCAATGGAAGAAGGCGATTTCTGCTTATAAGAAAAGGAATCCAAATCTTGTTATCCAGCGACTTGATCGCGATTCCCCTGGCAACCCATTTGGTTTTTTGGACAACGGAATCAGGGTGGAGCTGCTTGGTCCACTCGTGTATTCGGACAATGGTAAACCTGCGCTGAAGTTTCTCCGCACGCCTCCGAAACAGGAGGGGACTTCGCAACATGGGTTGGGATCGTCTGGCTCGTATTCCGCGTCGCATACTGTGAATGGTCATTCGATAGTTTTCAAGCTTGTCTATGGTGCTGTTCGCTTTTTGTTCAGTGGTGATCTCAACGAAGAGGCGGAGGACTACCTGGTGAAGGAGAACAGCAACAATCCAGGTGTACTGATGTCCGAGGTTTTTAAAGTTCCTCACCATGGATCGGCGGATTTTTCCAATCCCTTTATTGCGGCCGTGAACCCGGTGGTGTCGGTGGTGTCCTCGGGTGATGAGTCGGCAGCGAAAGAGTACATTCATCCACGGGCAACGTTGATGGGTGCGTTAGGCCGGCACTCCCGTATAGACCGTCCCTTGATTTTTGTGACGGAGCTCGTTGCTTTTTTCAAGAAGGAAGGTGAAGCCATTGTCGAAACAAAGGAAGGCCCGCGGAAGATTTTTAGTTTCAGCCGAAGTGCGTATGGTATTGTGAAGATGCGTACGGATGGTAAACGACTTCTTGTCTATACGAACACCGGCAAGGATGATCGGAAGGAGGCTTATGCATATAATTTTACGGATCCGACTCACCCCACTCGTGATGAGGTTGTGATTGTGTGAGGAGCAGAAGGTGTGATCAATCTCTTTCGAGAAAATAATATTCGCACCACTAGTACTTTTTGAGTTCAAGGGCATTTAGAGACATACCGTTTCAACAATGCCCATGAAGATGTTCCTGATCTTGTTACTTTATTTTTCGGTATGTGCCGATGTTTTTAGCCAGGTTGTTCCAGTAAACTGGCAGTTCACTGCAGAGCGTGTTGGTCATGCGGATTGTGTGATCAAGGTTGCTGCCACGGTGCGACCCGGATGGCACCTATCGTCGCCATCCGCGATGCAGCTTCCTGTCTCCAGTGTGGTCAAGTTGGTTCACGGCGACGCGTACTTTCCCGTTGGCGCCATGACCGCGCAAGGTGAGTCTCATTGTATTTATGATAGCCTGTATGCGCGCCATGTTACGGTGTATACCCGTCACGTTACTTTTCTCCAGCGCATACGGTTCATCCATCCGGTTCCGTTCTTACACGGCACGATTGATTACATG